>UMLF01053976.1_pt1 | contig 80094 bp, 64 predicted proteins | sample 1966501 | NCBI WGS metagenome assembly UMLF01 (sample SAMEA4836194, study PRJEB28245) | human gut metagenome | biome: gut microbiome; material: fecal sample | place: Denmark | collected 2008 | reverse complement strand
TTCTTTTTTTACCTGTCTACTTGACAGGGGGCAGTTCACCTACCAGACTCATGTCTCCTTTCAGCACATTCCAAAACTGTGGCAACTCATCAATAGAAGTTTTTCGAATGAAACTTCCAATGCCTTTGATAATTCTGGGATCGTTTTCCATCTTAAACATAAATCCCTGCATTTCATTTTGAGCCATCAACTCTTTCTTCCTCTCCTCAGCATCCATATACATGCTTCGGAATTTATAAATTTTAAAGAGTTTGCCATTTTTACCTACTCTAACTTGAGCAAAGAAAATTGGACCTGGAGATTTTACGTAAATGCACGGAGCCACAAAAAGGAAGACGATTCCTGTCAAAATACAACCTACAAACCCACCACAGATATCAATAATTCTCTTAAAAAATAGCTGCTTTGTGGTTACCATATTTACCCCGCTAGTTGAAAGCACAGTGTATCCAGCAAGAGTTTCTATGGACTGGTTACGGGAGTTGATAATATTTTTTGCCAGCTTCCGATGCACTGTAATTCCCATTTCCATACAACTGTCCACTAGGCGCTGGGAAATTACTGCATCTTGCATTTCCGTCGACATCTCTATGAATACTTCGTCTACCCAATTTTGTTTTATCCAATTCAACACGTTGTCTACATTGGCTACAACGGAAACTCCTTCAATCTCTCTGCCACATATATCTTTGTCCAAAATCCCCACACCTGCAAACTTTAAATACTCATAATTGTTATCCTTCATAGTCTTGATAACTTTTTGAGCCCGCTCACTGGTAGTAAGAAGAAGCAACGATCTATGGCCTTCCCCTGACTCAGATAACCTCTTAATTCTTTCTTTCCATAGAATTCGAAACAGATAGGTCAAACCTATCTGAATTACCCACATAATCAAAAAAATAATTCTCGAATAATTCTTTGACGTCTGGGTAAAAAATAAATAACACAAAAGCAAGCCAACAATATAAGTAACATGCTTCACACTCGCGACTAACTCTTTGTAGTACCCCCTTCTCATAATGCCTTTATGACTTTGTGTTAAAAAGATTACAACCAGGTACAAAAGAGAAAGCACAATAGCGATATTGCGGTAAAACGAATCTGCATAGGGCAATGCAGCTCCTTGGCGAATAACAAAGGCAATTACAAATGCCAGATGCATACTTAATAAATCCAGAATAATAAAATCGACGTGCTTAAGCCAACCATCCGGTTTTCTCTTGTACATCAGTAAGCCTCCATTACATTTCTAAATGCTCTCTATTTGTTTTGTCGAACCGTAATCATTATAGCATAACTTATGCAATCCACAAGCGCTTTCTTACGTTTTTATTCTTTTCGACATAATTAGTTTTTAACTTGTAATTTTTTTATACACTTTTATCGATTCACTGCGAATACTTTTTACACACTTTTCCTCTTATTCCAGCCGGTTTCCTCCACTTTAGAATTTTTCTATCTATACACAATGGAAATCATTTCTACGATTCAGCAATGCCGCATTTCTATCTAGGGGGTAGCTGTTTTTCTTTGCCTTTTCTATTGTATTAATTTCTACATTATCTTGGTAATTTTGAGAAATTTTAGAGACTCTTGTGCTATACTTCAGCTGATATTATAATAATAGGCGAGGTGACTTTATGCGCATTTTACTTGTAGAAGATGATGAAAATCTATGTTATACCCTTCAATATCAGCTCGAGCAGGAAGGTTTTTTGGTTGATACCTGTATGGACGGAGAAGATGCACTTTTCTTCATACGGGAGCGGGTACATGATCTCATCCTGTTAGATCGAATGCTTCCTTCCATGGATGGAATTTCAGTACTAAAAGCTTTACGTAGAGAAAAGATTTTTACACCGGTTATTTTCCTAACAGCTCTCTCTAGTTTGCAGGATAAAATAACCGGTTTAGACTGCGGTGCTGACGACTATATGGTAAAACCATTTGCCTTTGAAGAATTGATGGCTCGTATCCGCTGTCTCAGCCGCCGTCCCCAAAAATGGGAAGGTTCCTCTGTAATTTCTCTCGGAGACATCTCCTTTGACCCTGACCAGAAAAAGCTCTTTTGCCATACCAAAGAATGTTCTCTCTCCAAAAAAGAGGGAGCTCTGATGGAGATTTTTCTGCGCAATCCTGGACAAATTCTACCTCGTCAGACACTTTTGTCACGGGTGTGGGGCCCTGATTCTGAAGTTGAAGACGGTAACCTAGATAACTATATCTATTTTTTGAGACGCAGACTCCGATCTGTGGACAGCAGGTTAGAGTTGAAAGCCGTAAGAGGTGTGGGATATCAGCTAGAAGTATATCGTTGCAAAGACTTTTGCCTAGGAATTCAAATAAAATAGACGAGCCCACTTCCGTTCTCCTTTCCCTTCAATCTTGAGGGCATCGCCCCATTTTGCGCGCCGCCGCATGACAAATACCTTCCTAAAAAAGAAAGGATGGGCAGTTTACCCGCACTCCATCCTTTCTTTTTATGTTCTTTCCACATACTAACAGAATATCTGTTTTCAAAATTATCTTTCTCTATTCTGCAAGATATAGGTTTACTTTTTGAATTACGTTTTGAACTGCCTCGTCCAGTTCTATTTTTCCGTCTATATAGTCGGTAAGCTGTCCTCTCACAGCTTCCATCACCGTTTTATCTAGCTGCGAAGGCGTATTCAGGCTCTTTCCTATTTCCTGAATTTTCTTCACCTGATCTGCGGAAGAGTTTTCCATATTCAGGAAAACCTGCCTCTCCACCCCATCTCCGTCTTGGACAGTATATCCTACGGTGGTTCCATCTCCGACTGCCCAATACTCCTGGGAGTCATAGACTTTCTCGTTCACAGTGAGTCCATATCCCATGGACAATCTCTGAGCTTTCTCTGAATACAAGAACTCCAAAAAGGCTTTTGCTTCCTCTTGATTTTTGCTTTTACTATTTACCCCCATCAGCATCACCGGCGAGAAACAGCCTTCTTTTTGACCGTTCCATACTTCGTAATCGATTTCGGTATCTTCCATGTTATTCATGCAAGACGTAATCTGCGAAAATCCATCCGGTGAAGCCAAATTTCCAACCGCTGCGGCACACTCTTTTCCATAAATCTGCAGGACCATCCCGTCGACATAGGAAAGTTCCAAATGAGGATAATTCTGCATCACGACATTCTCTCTTAACTGTTCATCATGACTATCTGTATCATAGAGTTTCTTCACAGACTCAAAATACTCTTTTAGTAAATTCTCGTCTAAAGTTCTGTCTTCCTGAATCCATGCGGCGTAAGCCCCATCCACCAAACTTTCCGACAAGAATTCTGGGGTCATATCACTGAAAAGTCTCACAGAATCGTTCGTCTCAGAATACCTTTCAGCCACCTTCGTCAACCCTTCCAGAGTCTGCATAGCCTCTATTTGATCTTTTGGCCCTACCACAAGCGGAATAGAGAATCTTCCTGGGAATTCATAAATTTCATTCTCCTTCGTGTATGCTTCCTGAATGTTATCCAAAATCCCCTCTGACTTATCTACCTTCTCAATCACATCGCTGATGTCTGACAGCATTCCTTTCTCCTCATAAGTAGAAACCGGCATTCCGTCTAACATAAGCAGGTCAGGCCCTTTTCCAGCCATGATCTCTGTGTTCAAAGTCTTCAACGCATCTGTGGCTGTGATGGAATTGTCCTCTGACATTCCCACTTCCAGAGAAACATAATAATCTGGATTCTCTTTTTGGAAAAGTGATATCGCCTGTTGTAGTTCCGCATTTTCTTCCAAAGCATAGATCTTAATCTCTTTCGAAGGTACGGAAGGTGTGTCTTTCGAGTACGCATATTTTAATAGTTGGTGTTCTTCCCCTGTAGATACAGCCAGATAAATTGCATTTTCATCTCCCAAAAACATACCCATGAGTCCGACACTCGGATCGCCTATGGAATTCAGTTTTCCATCTACCACCTGTTCCATCGCATTTCCCTTTATCACATGGGAGTAAATTCCCGTGGAATCACAATAAAATAGCTTGCCGTCTTTCCCCTTCTGGCAAATCAGCAATGGTGACGTACCATAGCTGGTCAGATTTTGATCGGCCCCACTATTTTTAATCTGTTCTGTCAAGGCCGAATCCTCTTCCTCGATTTTGCCTGTGTCCAGATCATAGTACGAAATCTCATCTGCTCCCACAACAATTAAGTAATTTTCGACGATTCCGAAAGTGGTAAAGACCTGGCCTTCTTCAATAAATTGATTTTTTACACTTCCATCTGAGAGATCCATTTCATAAAGACCGACAACGGAATCCTGAACGATTACTTCCTGATCTGACAACCACTTTATGTCGATGGCCTGAGTAAAACCGTCTGGATACTTCATATTGACCTCTGTGTAAGTTCCATCTGTATTTCGTATATAGGTCTTGTCTTCTACTACATCCGCCGTATCCACATCATAGGTAGTCACCACGCAGAGAACCGCTCCGTCCTGTCGGATTGCCCCGACAGACATTGCAGTCTGTTGTTCCCCGTCGGCCAGCTTCAGCTCCTGAGGCATATTCCCTTGCTCTTCCCAGGTTTCCCCGTCATCTGCAGACTGCCAGTAATGTGTCATATACTGCTCATCGTATCCTAGAAGCGCTAGTTTTCCATCGGAAAGCCGAGTAGCCTCCACAATTCCTTGCGCTCCTTCTGGGAGCGGAATTTCTTCTTCTAGATACCTTCCCATGACCACTTCCTTTTCTTTTTCTTCTTTTTCCCCTCCTTTACAGCCCGCGGTTCCCATAAGAAGTACTCCCGCCATCGTACCTGCCAAAAGACGGCAAAAAAGTTTTTTCCAGTTTTTTTTCATAATATATCCTCCCCTGTCTCATTGTTTTTATCAGCATAACATTGATTTCTCTATCTTTTCTCTAAACCCTCAAAAAGTTATAGTAGCAGTTCAGCCATACAGTGTACGGAAGGCATAAAACATACTTGTATATTTTCGCGAGCGGACATCTATCAGCTGAACGCCTTTTCATAAGTAAAACGACAGCGTTAGTCACAATAGGTACGCAAGTGCGGTTTTACGAATGGCTCTGGCTGAACTGTTACAATTTATGCTTCGTCACCGCATATAGATAGAGACATTTTAGAGAAAAAACAGTATACTATACCTATGTAATGGTTAAAAACCTGTAGAAATAGGAGGATGATATGTTTCGAAAACTTCGCATACAGCTGACTATATTTTTTACCCTTGGAACCGGCTTCATCTTAGCTGCTATGTCCGGTGGCTGTCTTTACATTTCTCAAAAAAGCATAGATCAAAACAGCTACAATAATTTCTTGAATTCCACCAGTTCCATATATTCTTACCTGGAAGCACAATCCATGATTCCCCATCAATGGCTGCTAGAACAGGAACTCAATAACCATTTTTCCATCAAAATCTTAGATAATCAGCAACCACTTTTTTTCACTGATTTAAAAGAAGAGCCTAAGCTTACGCAACTCTACACTCAGGCCCTAAAAGAAGCCCAAGAAAAACATTCTTTGAATCTGGACACCTACACTGCCAAGAATATTCTTTCACAACACGTGGAATTTTCCATGTCTGGCACTGATCAGAAAAAATACTATGCTGGCGTCGCCTTTCTTCCTAAAGAAAATGGTTTCCTGACTGCAATCATCCTATACCCTTTAGATTTGCTTTATGCCCAGAAAAACCACCTGCGTTTTATCTTTCTTGCAGCCGTTCTTCTTGGTATTGTATGTCTAGGTATTTTTTCTTGGTTTTTCACCCGCCATCTTCTCTCTCCTATCGAGGAAAGCAGAAGAAAACAGACACAGTTTATCGCTTCTGCTTCCCATGAGCTGCGTACTCCGCTGGCCGTTCTTCGTTCCTGTCTTTGTGCTGTACAAAAGTCTGCCCCGTCTAAGACAGAACATTTCTATGGAATTATGGAACAAGAAACTGAGAGAATGACACTGTTAATCCAGGACATGCTTCTTTTGGCCAACGCTGATAACCATTCCTGGACTGTCTCTATGGCTCCTACAGAGCTGGACACTTTACTTTTAGATATCTATGAAAAATACGAACCTCTGTCCAAGGAAAAAAATAAGCAGCTTTGCATTCAGCTTCCTGAACTGTCATGTCCGCCGTATAAGTGTGATAAAAACCGCATACAGCAGGTCCTTTCAATTTTTATAGACAACGCCCTCTCTTATACCCCTGACGGCAGTAAAATCACCCTCCTGCTGAAACAGACCAAGGAATATTTCATCCTTTCTGTTGCTGACAATGGGCCTGGCATTCCTCCCGAGGAAAAAGAAGTGGTTTTCCAACGTTTTTACCGTTCAGATCAATCTCGCCATAAAAAAGGGCACTACGGCCTGGGACTTTCTATTGCCCTAGAAATCGCCCGGCTTCACCACGGTTCATTAAAATTGTCCGATACTCCTGGCGGTGGAGCTACTTTTACGCTGCTACTTCCGTTTGTCAAATAGATCGCAGCCAGCTCACAGCTTTGTTGTTCGCTGTCCGTCGCCCATCAAGCAGCTGCCGTGCTTATCTAATAAAGTAAGCAAATACACTTCAACTCCCCATCCCCTCAATCTTTGAGGGCGAAACTCGCTTTGCACGTCGCCGCAACATTGCCTTGCGTTGAAATTCCTCATTGCGGTGTGCGCATCTTTAGCAGAGCGTTTGTGTAATAGGAAGGAACTTTTACGCATTAGCGCAACAAAGTCTTTCCTATTGCATGACAAAAAGGGTGTCTCACCATGAACTATAACTTCATGGTGAGGCACCCTCTTTCTTATTCGCTTCTCAACGCATCAATAGGATTCAGATTCGCAGCTTTTACTGACGGCAACAATCCAAACACCAGACCAATTACCATAGAAAACAATACGGAACCGACAATCGCTGAAATACTGATTGCTGTAGGTGTCTTAGAAATCTGAGATACCACCTGCGACAATACCAACCCAGCCAATACGCCTAACACTCCTCCGATACTAGTCAGCACTGCTGCCTCTGTCAAAAATTGTACTAATATAGACTTTTTCCTGGCACCGATCGCTTTCTTCAATCCGATTTCACTGGTACGCTCTGTGACAGAAACCAGCATGATGTTCATCACGCCGATGCCGCCAACCAATAAGGATATACTCGCAATCCAAAGCATCTGAGAATTCGTGCTCCTGCTGAGTTCCTGAAGATTTCTCGCCGTCTCCATCACATCGTTAGCCTTGTATTTCATCTTCGAGCTGTCGCTGTCAATATTGCTGTTTAGAATATCCTCTGCTTTTTTTCCAACACTGCTCATCGTATCTGTACTGCTGGCCTTTACTACCACATTCTGCGGCTCGTCAAACTGATATACGACAGGCCAGGAAGCACTGGGAATCAACACAAGTCCCGTGCTGTCCTGCTCGTAAGTATAGTACTCGTCGATCGTGTTAATCACCGGCTCAAAATCATCCGACTGTTCTATAATCCCCACTACGACAAAAGGCTCCTGCTTAATCTCAATCGTTTTTCCTAGCGGGCTTCCATCTGGAAACAGACTTGCAGCTGCCACACTATCTAGGATAGCAACCTTCTTATATCCATCATAGTCCTTTTCCACAAATCCTCTGCCTGTTTGTACAAGATATCCGCAAGCATTCAGATAATGCAAATCCACTCCTAATACTTTTCCACCTTGAAGACTGGAATTTTCATAGTAGATGCTGTCGGCATAAGCCCTGCTATAGTAGAAGGAAGCGTCCTCTACATCCTCTAAATCCATGATCTCTTCCTTCTGCCCATCCGTCAAAATTGGAGTCTTTGAGCCTGTGCTGCCATACTCAGCGTCATATTCCATATCTCCCTCATAGAGACTGACCGTCACCGCATTGTTACCGGCACCGATTAAATTCTCTTTTATCTGCTCACTGGTCCCTTTTATCGTGGATACAATGGATATGATCGACGCGATACCGATAATAATTCCCAGCATCGTCAAAAAAGAACGCATCTTATGAGACCAAATTCCCTGAAAAGACAGCCTTATATTTTCCAGCATATGTTCTTCTCCTCTCTGGCTCTATGTTCATCCAAATTCCCTGAGCAAAACAAAAGTTTGAACTTTCTCTTCTGACACTTAGTACCCATAGATATCATCGATTGTTCCTTCCTGTGTCTTCGCCCCTTCTTTGACACCTTTTCCATAGGGAAAAGCAATCTTATCTTCCATAGATAACCCACTTTTTACTGGGATACTGTATCCATCTGTACTGACACCCACGTTCACATACTGTTTTTTCAGCTTCCCATCGTCATCAATCATCACATAGCTTTGTCCATTTTCCGTGCGCACAAAAGCTTTGATCACACTCATCTGATTTTCACCAGATGAACTCTCAAAGGAAAGGCTTATATATTCATCCGTTCCTAAGTCCACATCCCCTTCCACCTCAGCAATAAAGGGATAGTAAGACACATTTGGATTTCCATAACTGTATTGAATAGAGTCTTCCGGATAGTCTGCCACATCTGTCACCTTTGCCTGAAAAACATTTCCAGTCTCGTAGGAAGAGCCATTGATCGTCATTCCTTCCTGAAATTCCTCCAACAACAGCTCACTCACTGCTCCTTTGATGTACAGCCCCTGATCACTTACAATCTCCATAAAAGAATTTCCCGTGTATGTCCCCGTCTCGGGATCTCCCATCTTCGCAACCGTCCCATCTACTTTACTGGTCACCGTGCGGTTCTCTAACTTCTTCTCTAGCTTGGAAATTTTGATCGCGCTTTCCTTGATATCCAGTTCTAAATTTTTAATCTCACTTTTCTTACTCTTGATTGCCTCTTCCCTGGTCATCCCCGAAGGCTCTTCCTCAATGCCGCCCTCATCTTCCACATAACCGGGGTCTTCGTAGACATCTGTTTCCTCATCATCAGCAAAAATATCACCGATCGCCGAAAAATCATTTTCATCCCCATCTTGCCCTTCTGTCTTTTGAAACACCACCTGAGGATCTTCAGAATCTTTACTCAGCGGAAACTCAATCTCTTTAAACCTTTCAGCAGAATTCACGTGGAGCACCTTTAAGTCACCTTCTGAATAAAAGATAATCTGAAAGTGATAAGGAGTCACCTCCTCATATTTTTCCTTTCCCCCCGGGCTGTATCCCATCATCAAATTCAAAAAGCCCTTGGTAACAGTCACTTCCTCAACTCCACTCTTACAAATATATGTATATGGGTTTTCCTGCGTCCCATCCCCTGAAAAAGCCACCGTGTCCGCCGTCAGCTTCGTAATCATCTCGGCTTCCCCGGCATCCACCTTTGGCCTTCTAATTTCTGTCTCCTGGGAATCCTCCGGTATCGGTGTGATTGACGGTTTCTCAGTGAGCTCCGGTGAAGGCGTTTCGGTCAGCTCCGGCTCTTCTGTGGGGTTTTCATCCTCCTCCGGTTCCTGGGTCGGTTCCGGTGTTCCTGTATCAGAAAATTCCGATTCTTCCTCTGTTTCTTGTGAGGCATCCATTTTTTCTATCATCGCAAATAAGGGATTTCCCCAGGACGCAGTCAGCAGCTCGACCGGCTCTCCATAGGAAGCGCTCGCATCCGTCTCTTCAATCACTTCACTGCCGTCTTCTTCTATGACCTCATCGTCCTTCATTTCTTCTTGCTGCGCGTCAATATCGTCCGCATTATATTCTTCCTCCTCAATAGGCCCTCCATTTTCCAGATTTGTCAAAGATTTCTTGGCCTTATCCAACTGAAGCTCCTGACTCTTTTTTGTGAGCTGAGCGATAGACAACTCCAGCTCTGTCAGCGTCATATCGAATGTGACAAGTTTCTCTCCTTTATGCACTCGGTCTCCCTGCTTTACATAAACCTGCTCGATCGTGGTATCCTTTGCCACCTTCACTTTCTGAGTTGCAGACGTAGCCACATTTCCCTCCACATTCGTGGATTCCACGTAGCTCTCCATATAAATGCTCTCCACTGGGATAACCGTAACCACACTCTCATTCGCCTTCTTTGCGACCACGGCCACAGCACTTGTCAAAAGGCAGATCACCAGCAGTACCGATACCAGGAGAATTCCCTTTTTCTTTCTGGTCATCCTATTCCTCCCTTCTCACTGAGCACTCCGTCTCGGATTGTCACCACCCGCTTTGCAAAAGAAGCGATCTCCGGATCATGAGTTATCATCAACACCGTTACCCCCTCTTTGTTCAAACTCTGGAACAATTCCATAACCTGTTCGCCGGACTTCGTGTCCAGCGCTCCTGTAGGTTCATCTGCCAACAACAATTTAGGACTGTTCACGATCGCTCTGGCAATCGCCACTCTTTGCATCTGCCCTCCTGAAAGCTGATTAGGCCGAAAGTCCACACGATCTGCCAATCCCACTCTTTCCAAAGCCCGCAAAGCTTTTTCCCTGCGTTCCTTTTTCGGAACCTTTGCGTAAGTCAGAGGCATCTCCACATTTTCCAAAGCAGTCTGTTTTGGCAGCAGATGAAAGCTTTGAAATACAAAGCCAATCTTGTGAAGACGGATATCCGACATCTCATTTTCCGTACATTTGTTGATATCCTGTCCATCCAAATAAAAATCTCCTGATGTCGCCTTGTCCAGACAGCCTATAATGTTCATCATAGTCGTTTTTCCGGAACCGGATGGGCCCATGATAGCGGTGTATTCCCCTTCCTCCATGGAAAAATTCACATGCTTTAAGACAGGCACAACCAGCTTTCCTTGCTGATAATCTTTATAGATCTCTCTCAGTTCCAAAATCATTCCGGTTATTCTCCTTCCGTCGGCGGTCCATCTACTTCCTCTAAGATTTGTCCTTCCTGCAGCTCCTCCCCTGAGTCACCACTGTCATAATCATCGTTGATATCTGCGTCAACGCCGGCATCCTCCTCTATCACTTCATTCCCAGCGCTTTCTTCTATCACTTCATCCATTCCCACATCTTCCTCTATGACATTCTCTTCTATCACATCTTCCTGAGGAGAGCTCTGCACATCCTCTTCCAGTATCTCCGGCTCACTTCTCGAGCCTTCCTGCTGCCCCTGCCCGCTGTCCGTCGGAATCTGAGCCTCATCGTTGATCGCGGTGAGCATTCCCTCTTTCAGATCATCTGTTGGAAATGCAATGCAGTCTTTTTTGCTGAGTCCTTTTTTGATCTCGTATTTTCCCAGCTCCTCATCGTACCCACCCAAGGTAACGCTGCGTTTTTCCAGACGGTCGTCTTCATCGGCCGCCCAGACATAGGGAGCCCCTTCAGGGTCAACGATATAATACTCATCCAGCCACAGACCATCTCTCGCATCCGTCTGCCCGTAATCCATCTCGATATATACGTGCTGTCCCAGCATCAGGCCCTCACTGCTGTCCATCTCCACATAGAACGGATAGCTGGAAGAAGCTGTCTGGGAGGTGTCATTGCCGTCCATCGTATCTACCATCATCGCGGAATCATTTTTTACAGGATTTTTCATATCCACCGAACCCATCACACCTTTCCAGGTCTGTTCTTCATCTACTCTAGAGCGTATGATTACCGGGGCCCCTTGTACAATACTCTGTACGTTCTGCTCATTTACCGTGCCCTTGACCCGATAAGAACCTGTGCTCAAAATTGTGATAAACGCCTGAGAATCCGAAGTTCCATCCACGCTGCCGTCCTCCATCTCACTGGCCTCACCAGTTCCATCACCAATCTGACTGCTGTCAATTTTTTTGATAATTCCATCAATCTCGCTGGTCACTTTTGTCTGTGTGGACTCTCTTTGCAACTTCTCGATCTCTGCCTGCTTGCTTTTCTGATTATATTCATTTTTCTTCAAATCCATCTTGGCTGTCTGAATCTGAATGGTATAGGAAAGCTGACTCTCCTCTTCCTGGGCCTCCTGCTTTTCTTTCTCATAAGTCTCCATCTGCTCTTTCAGGCTCAGAGCTTCATTTTGGAGACGCTCCAAATCTAACTGTGCTTCCGCCAGATCATCCTCGTTGCTACTCATATCATACTCAAACAACACATCCCCAGTTTTTACACTCTGTCCTTCTGATACTTTTACATCTTTTACCTTTCGTTTGCTCTCCAACTTGATTTTTACTGTTTTCTGTGGTTCCACCACTCCAGCGTAGCGGTTCTCCGCTCCCGAAGCCGTCTCTGTCAAAGAGCTCACTGTAGAGACATAGACCTCAGCCTTATCTGATGACCTTTCGCTTCTCATCCAAAAAAAGATCCCTGCCCCCACCACAAGACAAACCGCAGCAGCAATTCCACCCACGGCAGCAATTCGTTTTCTATTCATATAACGTCCTCCTGCATTCGACATCCAATTCTCACAAAATGATTGACAGCAGGCCTTATAAATCTGCCCACTAATGATTTCTCCATATAACTTACACCGGCAAAATCCCACACAGTATTACCGGAGCGTTTTTGTTCTATCATACCAGATTTCCTCTCAAAGATCAAACTTGCCTCACATAATTCACACAATGTTGACATTCTCTTCCTTTTTCTGGTACACTGTAACATATCTTGTTTTTTGAAAGGATTTATTATGTATGAAACTAAAAAGACAAATTTCTTTTTTGCTGCTATGTTTTCTGTTTCTTCTCACCGGTTGTGGAAATTCCGTAAAAAAAGAAGTGGAAAAAGTAGTCAGCAATGAACTGGATCTTTTGAAAAACTTCGATTCAACCACGACACAGGGATATATCCCTTATGAAGACCTGTTTCCAGACGCAACAGACACCTCCCATCTATCTGCAGAAATGGAAGAAGTGTTTTCACTCTTTTTCAAAGATTTTGACTACAAAATCATGGAAGTCAAGGTAGATCAGGAGGCCCAAAAAGCCACTGCTTCCGTCCGACTGACTACCATAGACTCAAGAGCTCTGGCGAAAGATTTCGCTGCTGCACATCTAAAGCAAAGCATCCTGGAAAACGCCGACACTGTTAGCAGCTCTACAAATTCTTCTTCCCTGGAAGACCATTACCTTCTTCTGGGAAAGATGTTAAAAACTCAAAAATATGAAGAAGTAGAGACTAACTGTACGATTCATTTGCTCCAAAACGGGGACGACTGGATCATACAAAAAAATGAGAATTTAGAAAATGAACTCGTCGGCGGTCTTCTCACTTATCTGTCTGATCCCAATATTTTAACGCCTTCTGAGACGGTAGATGTCTACATGAAAACTCTCAAAAAAATGGATACGGAACAATTAAACACCTACCTAAACTTAGATGCCGTATTAAACACAGATGAGGAGCGGGAGAAAGAAATAGCCACTGCCCTGGTTAAACAGGTACATAAATGTTTCAACTACGAGGTAAAAGACGCAACAGATCACGGGTATACAGCCAATGTCAAAGTGGCGATCACTTCCTTTGACAGCACTTCTATTCTCGAAAAATACGAAGCTGAACTGGATAAGTATCTCGCCACCCCTGAAGCAGTGATTGACGGGGAAGAAGGACGTCTGGCAAAGTCTCAGGAATATCTCCTAGATGCCATCAAAAACAATAAAGCGACTTCGAAGACGGATGTTCCCATTGAACTGGTAAACGACGGCAAAACCTGGAATGTGGAACTGAACAGCAAAATCGGACAGGCTCTTTTCGGAAACCTAAGCTCTAGTAGCGCCAACATCGTCACAGATAAGGAAGTGACTTCCGAGGACGACCAGACCGATACGGAAGACGCGGAATATGAAGATAGTTCTTATGACATCGACAATTATGACGAGTCCTATGACTATGAATAACCCTAAAATATAAAAGGCCCTGTGCTGTCGAGAGTTCTTCTCAGACAGTACAGGGCCTCTTCCCTTATTCAATTCTCAGAAATATCTTCTTTTGCGATCTTTAGTGCCAACTCTTCTAGCTGTGCTTCACTCACCGCGCTTGGTGCCTCAGACATCAGACAGGAGGCATCTTTTACCTTAGGAAACGCAATGACCTCTCGGATGGAATCTGCCCCGGCCATCAGCATTACCAGACGGTCCAAACCGTAAGCCAGTCCCGCATGAGGCGGAACACCATATTTAAACGCGTTCAGAAGGAAACCAAACTGTTCATAGGCTGCCTCTTTCGTAAAGCCCAAGACTTCAAACATTCTCTCCTGGACGTCGTTCTGGAAAATTCTCACACTTCCGCCGCCGATCTCATTTCCGTTCAATACGATATCATAAGCCTTCGCTCTTACTTTGCCAGGTTCCGTATCCAGCAGAGGAAGATCTTCATCCATCAGCATGGTAAATGGATGGTGCATCGCTGTATAGCGTTCTTCTTCCTCAGACCATTCCAGCAGAGGGAACTCCGTCACCCACACAAAGCGAAATTCATTCTTATCCATCAGTTCCATCTGTCTACCCAGCTCCAGACGGAGAGCTCCCAAAACATCGTAGACCAGCTTATTTTTGTCTGCCGCAAACAGCAGAAGATCGCCTGGTTCTCCCTTCATGGCTTTGACCAGACCGCCCATCTCTTCCTCTGTCATGAATTTTGCAAAGGAAGATTTATAAGTGCCGTCCTCATTTACAGCCAGATATGCCAGTCCCTTCGCCCCATAGCCTTTCGCGAATTCTACCAGCTTATCAATCTTCTTTCTCGGCATTTTCCCCTGGCCTTTCGCGTTAATTCCACGAACGCTGCCGCCATTTTCCAAAGCGCCTTTGAACACCGCAAACTCACAATCCTTGACTACCTCAGATACATCCTGCAGCTCCATTCCAAAACGCATATCCGGTTTGTCAGAACCAAATCGGTCCATAGCCTCCTGCCAAGTAATTCTCTGAATCGGCAGAGAAACCTCCACTCCCAGAACTTCCTTGAACAGAAATGCCAGAAATCTCTCATTCACGTCAAGCACATCATCCACATCCACGAAAGACAGCTCCATGTCAATCTGGGTAAACTCCGGCTGACGGTCCGCTCTCAGATCTTCATCTCTGAAGCATCTGGCAATCTGAATATATCGGTCATAACCGGAACACATCAATAGCTGTTTAAAAATCTGCGGAGACTGCGGCAGCGCATAAAAACTTCCCTGGTGTACACGGCTTGGCACCAGATAATCTCTCGCTCCCTCCGGAGTACTCTTGGTGAGCATCGGAGTCTCAATCTCCAAAAAGCCCTCCTGGGCAAAAAACTGACGGGTCAAAGTCGCGACCTGGCTTCTGAGCATCAAGTTTCTCTGTAAATCTGGACGGCGCAAATCCAGATAACGGTATTTCAGGCGAACCTCATCTTTGGTCTTGCTGTTCTCCTCGATAGGAAACGGCGGTGTCTCCGCTTCTGAGAGAATTCTCAGCTCCCTGACGCGAATCTCAATTTCACCTGTCAGCATGTTGGGATTCACCGCGCCTGAGCGGGCTTCCACAGTTCCCACCACAGCAATCACAAACTCACTGCGCAGTTTGCCTGCTTTCTCGAAACCACTCTCGTCGATGCTTCCATTTTCAAAAATTAGCTGGATCAAACCGGAACGGTCTCTCAAATCCACAAAGACAATACCGCCTTTGTTTCTGCTCTTTTGAACCCATCCCATCAAGGTGACTTCACTGCCTGTCATCTCTTTTGTCACTTCTGCACAGCGATGACTTCTATGCAGTCCACGCATACTCTCTGCCATATCTTTTCCTCTACTTTCTCTCGAACTTAAGTTAAATCGCCACTTTATTTCAGAGCTGTCCGATAAAACTCCTCGAACTCTTCATATCCATCTCTCATCAGCTGCTCTTTCTGGAATTTCTTATTTTTCTTCATAATCGCCAGATTTACCTGTACTCCCTGAGCCCTCTCAGACTCAGCCTTCTTCAAAATCTCCAAAAGCTGTACTGCCGGCATATTTTTCTCGATCAGATAAGCTTTTCTTCCGCTTGCCGATGGAATTGTGTAGCCTCTCTCTAACAGCAACATGACAATGCGCTCAAACCCAATGGAAAATCCGCATGCACACACATTGTTTCCGGTGAATTTTCCAATCATCTCATCATATCGGCCACCGCCGCCCACAGACCCTCCGAACTCATCCATTGCAATCTCAAAGATGGGGCCTGTGTAATAAGACATTCCTCGCACAAGTGTCGGGTCAAATTCCATCTTAAACTTAGCCGTCTTCACCGCGTCCACGCTTGTGATGATGGTCTCCAAATCCTCAGCCACCTTCGCGTCCATCACATCTTTTAATTTTTCCTTGCAGTACCGTACACCTTCCACATCCTTGGTGATCTCCTGAAACAGTCCCAGATAAGTCTCAACACTGCTCGGTTCAAAGCCTTCCCGCTTTAGTTCCTCAGCCACACCATTCAGACCGATCTTGTCCATCTTATCCAGGATAATGAACACCGTGTCATAGCTCTCCTCTGGAAATCCGCTGTACTGCGCCATCGCTTTTAAAAGCTTCCGGTCGTTGACCCGAATCGTAAAATTCTCAAAATCCAGTTTCCCCAAAAGAGTCGTCGTCGCTAAAATCAGTTCGATTTCTGCCAGATAAGTCGACTCTCCCAGGATATCAATATCACACTGCATGAACTGACGAAAACGTCCTCTTTGCGGACGGTCCGCTCTCCACACATTCCCCATTTGCAAAGCCTTAAAAGGTGCCGGAAGCTCGTTAGCATTATTGGAATAATAACGGCTGAGAGGAACTGTAAGATCATAGCGCAGTCCACTATCCACCAGATCACTCTCATTTTCAGCCTGATCTAATTTCAATTTCTCTCCGCGTTTTAAAATTTTAAAAATCAGTTTTTCATTCTCTCCGCCTTGTTTGCTGCAAAGATTCTCAATATGCTCTACACACGGGGTCTCAATCGAGGAAAATCCAAATGTCCCATAAGTCTCGCGAATCATATTCATCACATAATTTCGTATTTCCATCTCTCTAGGCAAAATGTCTTTCATCCCGGTAGTTGGTTTCTTCTTTAACGCCATAATTGTCTCCTTTATATTTTTTGGTTTTATAACGTCTCCTGGCACATCATTTGTGTATCACTCTTTGAAATGCCAAAAATATCCGCATATCAAAATTTTTAATTTCTTCGATCATCAATTTCATAATCGAATCCTCGTCTAGAGCCTTCCGATACGCGCGGTCCGAACGAAGGGCCGCGTATACGTCGCAAACTCTCAGAATCCTTGCTCCCAAAGGAATTTCCTCTCCCCGCAGATTAGAAGGACATCCGCTTCCGTCGTAATTCTCATGGTGATATAAGACACTCTCCAACACAAGCTGCGAATACCCCTGATCTTTCAAGACCAGATAGCCTAAGTTAGAATGCATCCGCACATACCTAAGTTCCTCAATCGCCATCAAATCCTCAGCGCCTTCAATATATCGCACCAATTTAAACTTACCGATGTCATGCACCATTCCCGCTATGGCCAGCTGATAGCAAAAATCCTCAGAGAGTCCAAGTTCCTTTGCCACATCATAGGCCAGGTTACTGACGACAATTCCATGCTCTAGCTCAGCTGCAAAACTTATGTCCAAGAAGCGGTCCTGAAGATCGTCTCTTTGTGTTTTCACTGTCGCATGCTCCTTATAGATAAGTGGTTATTCCAATTCTCTTTCGCTCGATCATCTCATCGATTCGCTCGATATAGTTTGCCACATCCTTTACATTTTCCACTCTCTCAATTCTTCTTCCATGGTCAAACACCAATTTCGTCGAGCCACCTGCTCCCAACGCGATGATCGGCTGCTTCTCTTCCATAATAAGTATATTGTAAATTCCGGCTTTGTCAACCTTTGCATATCCCACATTCTCAAAATTTCCAGCCATATTTTTCTGGCGGTAAAGATAATACGGTCCCATTCCCATCTCATAGGCACACCAGGCAGTCATATCCATAATCTCCTGATTGTTCTCAAAGGTCATCTCCTGATACTGCTCCCGGAACATATTCAGCCTCGCCGCCCGCTTAACCGCCAGAGAGTGAACGGTTAGGCTGTCTGGAGATAATTTCTGAATTTCCTCCAATGTATGGGCTACCTCTTCTTTGCCTTCCCCCGGAAGGCCCACGATCAAATCCATATTGATATTGTCAAAACCGCAGTCTCTTGCCAGTTTAAAAGCGTCTATGGTCTCCCTAACCGTATGGCGTCTTCCGATAACCTCCAGGGTCTTATCGTTCATTGTCTGCGGATTCACAGAAATCCTGCTGACCGGATGTCTGCGGACAGCTTCCAGCTTCTCCCTGGTGAGACTGTCAGGACGCCCAGCTTCCACAGTGTACTCATGAAGACTCTCACACGGAAAAGCTTCTTCTATGCAAGTCAGCACTTCATCCAGATATTCCGGCGGCAGTGTAGTGGGAGTACCGCCTCCCATATAGACCGTATCCAGCTTCCGGTTTTTCATCATCCCGGCCACCGCCCAAATCTCTCTTTTCAAGGCCTGCACATACTCTCCTGCTCTCTTCTCCCACTGTTTATAGGGATATGAGCTGAAGGAACAGTACAGGCAGATGCTGGGACAAAACGGTATTCCTATATATAAACTGTAGCCATTTTCATAGTCGATATCCTTTAAAATCTCTCTCTCCCGGTTGGCAATCGTCACACTCAGGGCTGTTTTTTGAGGGCTGACGTAGTACTCTTCCCTCATAAACTGTGCAATTTCCGAATTACTCATGCCTGACTCAAGCATCCCCATCACCAATTTCGTGGGTCTGATGCCAGTCAAGGTTCCCCACGGCTGACTTTTGCCGGTCTGCCGCTTCAGCAGACAATACACCGCCTGTTTCAGCTTATCTTTCGTCGTTTTTCTGTCCCAGGCGCAATCAAGGGCAATCTCCTCTCGATCTTTGGATTGCCCTTTGTCCTGATACTCTATTTGAATGCTGTTCTCCCAATAACACACGGAAATTTCCTGGGTAAATTCTTCGCCCTTCTCCTGCCCATAACAAATCTGAACGTCAGTGCCGGGATAGAATTCTTTCACCAGAGAATATACATCATACTCAAAATTCTTCTCATTAAAGCGAACACCAATCTTACACAAAGGGATTGTACCTCTTTTCATGTCCTATCGTCGTTTGGCAGTCATGTCCCGGAAAGACATCTGTCTCATCCGGCAAAGCTTTCAGCAATTTATGTAAGCTTTGTACGATCTGAGCAGTGCTTCCTGTCGGAAGATCGGAACGTCCTACCGACTCATAAAACAACATATCTCCGCTCATCAGCACATTCTCATCTGCAATGTAATAACAGCAGCTTCCCTTCGTATGCCCTGGCGTGTGAATTGCCTGAATGCGGAAACCTGCCTCCTCAAAAATTTCCAGATCTGTCAATAGTACATCCGCTTTCACCACGTAATTCGCGTCTTTGTAGGAGGTGAGACTCAACTGAGGATTCATCAGCATTCCCTCCTCCTCTTGACAGGCATAAAGCTTCGCCCCATATTTTTCCTTCACTTCATTGGCGGCCAAAATATGGTCAAAATGCCCATGAGTCAGGAGAATCGCCACAGGTCTTCCTCCCATCTGCAGAACTTTCTGCTCGATTAACTCCGGGCTATCCGCTGGGTCCACGATAATCATTTCTTTTGTTTCTTTGTTCATCAAAAAATAACAGTTTGTAAATACAGAACCCAGTACACTTTTCTGCAACTCTAAATTTTTCATCTCATACTCCTTAACCGGTGGTTCGTTCCACGTCCAAAACGCTTTCTACCTGCCTGATCTTTGTAATCAGGCTGTTGAGTTCCTCTTTGCTTCCTATATCAAAGGACATTGCTATGGATGCCTTTTCTCTCTTGCTGGTACGGCTGTTAATACTGCGTAAATCCAGTTTTCTCTCCGTAAATATTTTCGAGATATCTGCCAGCAGACCCGTACGGTTATTGGCATAAATCACGATCTCAGCCAGGTATTTTTCCGGAGCCTCTGCCTTGTCTTCCGGCTGCTGCCATTCTGCCTCTATCAATCTGTACCGGTCTATCTCTGTCATATTCAGAACATTTACACAGTCTGTCCTGTGAATCGAAACTCCTCGTCCTCGAGTGACAAACCCCACGATCTCATCTCCTGGAATCGGACTGCAACATTTCGAAAACCGCACGGCCACATCGTGAATCCCTTTGACTACAATTCCGCTCTTGGTCTTACTTCGCCGTTCTCTTTCTTGATTGGAATTCATCTCAGCCAGAATCTGCTCATCTGTAATCTGCTGAACATGTTCTTTCTCATAGGCTTCTCTCAGCTTATTCAGCACTTGCCCTTCCTTCAGGCCACCATGTCCAATGGCCGCCAGAACAGAATCCCAATCTCGAAAACCATATTTTCTCATCACCGCTTCCATATATTTGGATTTGGTATACTCACTCAGGTGGTAGCCTTTCGCCTTCGCGTACTGCTGGAGCATCTCTTTTCCCTTTAGGATATTGTCCTCTTTCAGCTCTTGCTTAAACCACTGGTTAATCTTGTTCTTCGCCTGAGTGCTTTTTACGATCTTCAGCCAGTCACGGCTCGGTCCCTGGGAATTCTGAGAAGTGATGATTTCAATTCTGTCTCCATTGTTAATCACATACTCGATGGGAACTAATTTTCCATTCACTCTGGCACCAACCATATTATTTCCCACGGCACTGTGAACACTGTATGCGAAATCGATCGGTGTGGAACCATTGGGCAGAGTCTTCACATCTCCTTGAGGAGTGAAGCAATACACATTGTCCGCAAACAAATCCAGATCATTTTTGAGAAGGCTCAAAAATTCTTTGTTGTCAGACATATCTTTCTGCCACTCCAAAATCTGACGCAGCCAATTGAGCTTCTCTTCTTCCCGTATACCAATCGGTTTTTTTCCATCTGAGGACTCTTTATACTTCCAGTGAGCCGCGATACCATATTCCGCCGTCTTGTGCATCTCAAAAGTACGGATCTGAATCTCAAAGGGCTGACCTTTCGGGCCAATTAAAGTTGTGTGAAGAGACTGATACATATTGGGCTTCGGCATTGCGATATAGTCTTTAAAACGCCCCGGAATCGGTTTGTACATCTCATGGATGACTCCTAGCGCAGCATAGCAGTCTTTCACTGTGTCCACGAGGATACGAACCGCAAACAGATCATAGATCTGGTCAATCGTTTTGTCCTGGTTCACCATTTTTCGGTAGATACTGAAGAAATGCTTGATTCTTCCATCTACCTGCGCTTTGATGCCCGCGTCTTCCATATGGCGCTTTACCTGTCCTACGACCTGGTTTACATAGTCTTCCCGCTCGCTCTTCTTTAAATTGATCTTTTCTACTAAGTCATAATACACATCCGGCTTTAAATATTTCAAAGCCAGATCATCCAATTCTACCTTGACTTTAGAAATTCCCAGACGCATGGCAATAGGAGCATAGATATCCATGGTCTCTCTTGCCTTTTCCTGCTGTTTCTCCGGCTTCATATACTGCAAGGTCCGCATATTATGTAGCCGGTCCGCCAATTTGATCAAAATAACCCGAATATCTTTGGCCATAGCCAAAAACATCTTCCGCAAATTTTCAGCCTGTAGTTCCACTTTGTCCGCTGAATAGGACAACTGACCTAGCTTCGTGACACCATCCACCAGGAGAGCTACTTCTGCTCCGAATTCCTGCTGAATCTCCTCTGTAGTCATAATAGTATCTTCCACAGCGTCGTGCAGAAGTCCTGCCACAATCGTCTCCTTATCCAGTTCCAAGTCTGCCAAAATGATTGCTACACACAACGGATGTATAATATACGGCTCTCCTGACTTCCTAAACTGGCCTTCATGAGCGTTTTTCGCAATCCGATAAGCCTTCTCGATCATCGACAGATCTGCCGACGGATGGTATTTTCTCACGCAGGCAAGTAGCTCTTCATACAGGACCTCCGGACTGGTAAAGTCGCTCATTTTTTTTACATTGGCATCCGCTTTTTTCATACTCTCTAATTTTTCCTGATCAATGGCCAAGTTCTTCTCCCCCATGAACGATTCACCCTCCTTTATTATTTTCCTTCATACCGTATGACAGATTCCACCTGATATCCTTTCAGCCGATCTCTGCCATGTAAACCTGCTAGTTCCATCAAAAATACAATCTTCACAACTTCTCCGCCTAACTTCTCCACCATTTTCACCGCTGCCTCCACAGTTCCACCGGTGGCAATCAGATCATCCACAATCGCCACTTTCTGACCGGGCTTAATAGAGTCCTTATGCATTTCGATCACAGAACTTCCATACTCCAGATCATATTCTTCGGAGATTGTCTCACAGGGAAGTTTTCCTTTTTTCCTCACAGGTACGAAGGGTTTGTGAAGATTATAAGCAATGGGGACTCCAAAGATAAAGCCTCTTGATTCCGTCCCCACAATCACATCCACATCCATCTCCTCCAAACATTTTTGCATGGAGTCAATGGCAAGTGCAAGCCCGTCCGCGTCCTGCAGTACACTTGTGATATCTCTGAATATAATTCCCTCCTCTGGAAAATCCGGGATACTTCTTACATAATCCTCTAACCTTTTCATTACCATTCCTCCATTATCTGTCGATTTTTGCAATATTAATAGTATATCATTTTTTCCCCAGGGAATCAATGCCAACTCCGCGGTATAATCCTCTTGAGATTATAGCCGAATCTATATATTTTAAACAGGCCCTGCCCGTCATCACCGGTAATTCTGTATAATCACCTGAAGCTTCTCTCTTCCTTGATATCGGTTTATTGCCGGGTAATAAGTTACTGACAACGGTTCATTCTGAGAAGCTCTATCCAAAAAAGGTTCGGCCTCTCCAAAATAAACCGCGTCCATCCCACAGCCGTCTTCCGTCACCGCCTGCATTTTCACTACATTCCGGCTCTGTCCAAACACACGACATCCCAAAACTCTTACCCCTTTTTGGGCAAAAACTGGCTTTGGATTCCCTTTTCCAAAGGGCTCTAACAAATCTAACTGTTCCACCAGTTCCCGACGGATATAAGAAAAGGGCATTGCCACATCTATCGTAATTTTCGGACATAAATCTTCCTTTGTCAGTTTGCACTTCTCATTCAATTGTTTCCTCAGCCTCGGAACATTTTCTTCTTCCATGGACAACCCCGCTGCCATAGGATGTCCTCCATACTGAATCATCAACTCCTTACATTCTGTCAAGGACTCAAACATAGAATAGGCCTCTATCGAACGCCCCGAACCTTTTACACACTGTTCCCCTTTGGTGAGTACCAGTACTGGACGGTAGTAACGCTCTCGAAGTCTGCCGGCAATAATTCCAGCCAGACTTTCATGACAGTCTGGAAGATATACGACCAGCACCCGGTCTTCCCTCAGCGATGTCGTCTCCACCATCTCCACAGCCTGTTCCACCCCTTGTGCTGTCAACGCTTTCCGGCTCTGATTGATCGCCAGCAAATCACCAGCCAGCCGAGCAGCTTCTTTCACATCCTGAGATTTCAGCAATTCCAAAGATCTGGCAGCCGTGTCCAGCCTTCCGCTGGCATTCAGGCACGGACCTATCACAAAGCCGATGTGGTAGGCTGTAATTTTCTTGTCTTCCAGCCCATTGGCCCGTATCAGCTCCCTCAGTCCCAAGTTCCAAGTGTTTTCCAGTCTCTTCAATCCTTCTTTTACCAAGACTCTGTTTTCTCCTTGTAAATCCATCACGTCGCCCACAGTGGCAATGGCGGCAAGTTCAATGAATTCTTCCCCCTCTGCCTTTGGAATCCCATAACGCTCATACAATGCCAAAATCAATTTATAAGCTACCGCTGCCCCGCACAAATTCTTGTTCGGATAAGAACAATTGCGTTGTTTTGGATTCACAATTGCGTCTGCTGGCGGAAGCACTTCTTCTTTTTCGTCTGCCTTCTTTGTAAAAGGTACTTCATGGTGATCTGTGACGATGACCGTCAGTCCCCTCTCTTTGGCATAGACAATCTCATTGTAAGCCGCAATCCCATTGTCACAGGTCAGTATCGTATCAATCCCATCCTCCAATGCCTTCTCAATCAACGGCAGATGGATTCCATATCCATCAGCCACCCGGTCCGGGATATAGGTATCCACCTTTGCCTTCAGTCTATCTAGTCCTCTCAACAATATGTAAGTAGAAACTACACCGTCAATGTCATAGTCTCCAATAATACGAATCAACTTTCGTTGCCGTATTTTCGCTTCGATAAGATTTACAGCTTTCTCCATATCCTTAAAAAACCATGGCGATGGCAAGTCTTCCACTTTCCCATTCAAGTACTGATCTATCTGCTCCGAGCTTTGTACCTCACGGTTACGAATCAGTCTGGCTATCACCGGGTCTATCCCGTATTCCTGTCCGATTTTTTGAAAATCTGCTCTCTTTGCCGAGACTACCCACTTTTCTTCTCTCATTTTCCATCTCCTCGTCCTTTTTCTTATCGGATAGAGGAAGGCTCCCTTCCCTATCCAACGTGAACCGCAACAAAGGGTGCCGCGCTTACTGCACGGCACCCTCCCCATCACTATTTTTTCTTAGTTACCACTTTATTCTCTTTCATTCCTCTCGTCTTCATTACATACCACAACGCACCGGTAATGCATACAGAAGAATACGCACCGCAGACAATACCGACGATCAGCGGCAGTGCGAACTCCCGAATCGAGGAAACACCCATGATATACAGTACTGCCACCATCACAAAAGTGGTAAATGAAGTATAGATACTTCTCGTCAATGTCTGAGTAATACTTGCATTGACCACCTCTTTGAGCTCTTCCTTCTTTTTCTTTCCACGCATATTCTCACGAATACGGTCAAAGATGACAATGGTCGCATTGATAGAATAGCCGACGATCGTCAGCATACACGCGATAAACGTATTTCCCACGGAGACCCTGGCAATTGCATAGAACGCCAGTACCACCAGCACATCATGCACCAAAGCCAAGACTGCACTGCTGGCAAAACGAATATCCTTAAAACGTAACCAGATGTACAGCAGCATACAGATGGTAGCCACAATCACCGCCATAATTGCATCATTTCTCATTTCCGAACTGATCGTAGATGAAATACTCTCCGCAGTGATCTTACTTTCATCCACACCAAATTCATCCACAAGAGCTTTGTTTAAAGCCTCTCTCTCATCCAGATTCAAAGATTTCGTTTTGATGATAACCTGGTTAGTTCCCACCACTTTCGTAGGCTGAACATTCTTGTCACCTGTCACTCTCTCCACCAGAGGCGTCACTTCAGAATCAATGGTCTTGATATCCATGTCTTCATTAAACGTCACGTTCGTAGACGTTCCGCCTGAAAATTCAAGACTGTAATTCAACGCTTTGCCCTCAGAGCTGTGATGAACAACCATGAAAATCGGCGCGCATAGAATCAGACAGATCGAGACTACAAAAAAGAATCTTCTCTTTCCAAGGAAGTCGATAACTTTCCGCTGTTTTGCTCTTCCAAAGAATTTTTCATCTCTCACTCCCACGGCGAACAGAGCCTGTACAATATAGCGCGAAACCACCAGCGCTGTGAACATAGAGATCACAATGCCTAAAGCTAGAGTATAGGCAAACCCCTTTACTGTACCTGAGCCCAACCACATCAACACAAAAGATGCGATCAATGTCGTAATATTTCCGTCAAAGATTGCTGAAAACGCTTTCTTAAATCCATTTTGTATGGAACTTCTCACAGAGATTCCTGACGCAATCTCTTCGCGGATACGCGCATAAATAATGACATTCGCGTCTACAGCCATACCGATACCCAGAATAATACCAGCGATACCCGGCAAAGTAAGTGTGATGTCAAAGGCATTCAGAGTAATCAGCATAACATCTGTATAGATCACCAAAGCCACACTGGCCACAACGCCCGGAACGCGGTACATCAGTATCATGAAAATCATGACAATTACCATACCGATCGCAGCCGCCACGACGCTGGTGGAGATCGCCTCTTCTCCCAGCTGAGCGGCAACAACGTTAGAGCGCAGCTCTGTCAATTCCAGTTTCAAACCACCGATTCGGATTGTGGAAGCTAAATTTTCCGCCTCTTGTGCATCCGCCATCCCAGAAATCTGTGCGTTTCCACCGGTAATCTCTGCCTGTACATTCGGCACACTGACAAACTCGCCATCATAATAAATTCCGATACTGTCCCGATTATCCTCGTAGGCCTTTTTCGTAGCCTCCGCAAATTTCTTCGCACCCGCTTTCGTCAATGTCAGATCTACGACATTCTCTTTGTTCTGCATGTCGTCTTGGGCTATGACCGCCTTTGCCGTCTCCACATCCGTACCTGTCAGAACTATGGAGCCATCCTCCTGCAGTTCATCCAGTTCTTTATTCAGCACATAGCCCCCTGTTGAACTGTCAAAACTATAATTCTCATTCCCCTCGCTGTCCTTGTGGGCGATAAAGTACAGAGAGCCAGGTTTTCCCAATTCCTCCAAAATGGAATTGGCGTCTGTCACACCAGGAATTTCCACATTAATTCGGTTGCTGCCTTCCTGATATACCTGGGACTCCGTACTGTACTGTTCCACACGCTGCTGTAGTTTGTATATGGTATCTGCCATATCATCACTGCTTGGATTCTCCACCGTCGTCTCGTAAGTGATGCTCACACCGCCAGCCAAATCCAGCCCAGTATTGATGTTCCTCGCCGCACCTGTACCCGTGGGGCCAATCCCTACCGCTGCCACAAAGGTTAGAAACGCTGTGATAATCACCGTCGCAATTAAAATAATAATACCTTTGTTTTTCTTCATTTTTGCCTCCTAATACGCTGACCTTTACTCTTCTGCCAACGCTGCTTTCAACATGATCGCGCACTCAATCCGTTTTCGCTGCAATTCGCAACCAATATCGTAGGCATCTTGAATCGTCCCGTGAAAATTGTAAGAATTCGCCGCGCAGCCGCCGCTGCAATAGAAGCGTGCAAAACATTCCTTACATTTCTCCTTAGTATATACGTTACAATGCGAAAACTCTTCTCTGATCTCAGGCGCTTGTATTCCGTGGAATACATCTCCCATTTTAAACTTTTCTTCCCCTACGAACTGATGGCAAGGATAAAGGTCCCCCCACGGAGTCACAGCCAAATACTCCGTACCAGAACCGCAACCAGACAGCCTCTTATACACACAAGGACCTCCCGTCAGATCAATCATAAAATGGAAAAAATTAAATCCTCTGCCTTCTTTTTCCCGGACAATCATCTCTCTTGCCAGCTTATCATACTCCTCAAAAATGATTGGAAGATCTTCTTCTCTCAAAGAATATTCCGCCTCGTCCGGAGCTACCACTGGTTCCACAGAAATCTGCTTAAAGCCCAAGTCAGCCAGATGCAACACATCCTTAGAAAAGTCCAGATTATGCCGAGTAAAAGTACCTCTCACATAATACTTGTCCTGATTTCGGCTCTCTGCAAATTTCTGAAATTTGGGGAGGATTAAATCGTAGCTGCCAGCTCCTTTCGGGAAAGGCCGCATAAAATCATGCACTTCCTTTCTTCCATCCACGCTTAACACTACGTTTCCCATTTCCCGGTTACAAAATTCCATAATCTCATCATTCAGGGCGACACCGTTAGTGGTCAATGTAAACCTAAAATTCTTATCGTGAAGTTTTTCCTGTTCCCTGCCATATCTTACAAGTTCCTTGACCACCTTCCAATTCATCAGTGGCTCGCCACCAAAGAAATCCACTTCCAGGTTTCTCCTAGAACCTGAATTCGCAATCAAAAAGTCCAGGGCCTGCTTTCCCACCTCATAGGACATCAATTCCCTATGCCCATGGTACTCCCCCTCCTCTGCAAAGCAATACCTGCATGCTAGATTACAGTCATGAGCGATATGGAGGCAGAGAGCTTTCACCACAGTCTCATGCCTGGTAAAATTCTGAATTGCCTCCTTATAGATATCTTCAGTAAAAAGCATTCCTCCTTCTATCAGTTCCTCACATTCCTCGAGAGCAGTCTGAATATCTCCCTCAGGAAATTTTCCTCGAAGAGACTCCAAGATCTCCTCTTTGTCCTTTCCCTGATCTAACAAAGCAACTGTTTCATAGACTACTTCGTCTACCACATGAATGCAACCACTGTTTATATCCAAAACAATGTTGTAACCATTATTTCTATATTGATGAATCAATCCCATCGATCTTTAGCAATCCTTTCCTACTTAGTTTAGTGCGACAAGGTCTTTCCTATGACAGAACAAAGTGGGCAAGCCCACTTCAGCTCCCCCGTCCTCTCGATCTTGAGAGGCGCGTCCCTCTTTGCGCGCCGCCGCAGACCGCTTTGCGGTGATATTCCTCGTTGCGGCGTGCGCATCCTCGCGGAGCATTTCTGTTATAGGAAAGGACTTTCATGCATTAGCGTGGCAAGGTCTTTCCTATAACAGAACAAAACGGGCAAGCCCACTTCAGCTCTCCCGTCCTCTCGATCTTGAGAGGCGCAGTCCCTCTTTGCGCGCCGTCGCAACACCGACTTGCGGTGTACTACCTTATTGTGGCGTGCGCATCCTCGCGGAGCGTTTATGTTATAGGAAAGGACTTTCTTGCATTAGCGTGGCAAGGTCTTTCCTATAACAGAACAAAGTGGGCAAGCCCACTTCAGCTCTCCCGTCCTCTCGATCTTGAGAGGCGCAGTCCCTCTTTGCGCGCCGTCGCAACACCGACTTGCGGTGTACTACCTCATTGTGGCGTGCGCATCCATAGCTGAGCGTTTATGTAATAGGAAAGGGCTTTCACGCATTAGCGTGACAAGGTCTTTCCTATTACATAAAAAGAATCTCGCTCAGCGAGACAAGCCCTTTCCTATGATAGCACCAAGAATAAGCAGCGGATTTAACCCCGCTGCTTATCACCTCTGCACAGCTGCTTATTTTTGCTCGCAACTTTGATTTCCGACCGTACAAGATGTCTTGCACGCAGATTGACAAGATGTCTGACATTCTCCACAGCCACCTTTTTTCACTGTATTCTGCAAATTCTTCGTATTCAATGTCTTGATATGTTTCATTTATGTATCCTCCTTATTTTCCATGAAATAATACTATAACATGGTAAGTATATCACACCTTTTCTATTTTTCAAAGTATTTTTTTAGGTTCCCAATGGCAAAAGTACCGCCCTAAAACCTTTCAGGAAATCATGCCCCCAAGTGTCCCCCCTGCCAGGCACATACAAAATGTTGTAATCATGTGCTGAACAGACATATCGATTTGCTTTTCCACAAACCACGAGACACCTATCAGCAATAGGAAATAGGCGAACCCCACAGCCATTCCCCATAGGTACTTCTGAGTTTTCACACACTTCCCGGCAACCATACCTCCCAAGAAACAGGAGAGGATATAGACAAGTACAATGCCCATAGAGATCACGTTCTCCTTCAGATCAAACTGAAAGAGCAAAAACGCCAGAAGAAGCAGCAAAGCCCCTGTCATCCCGTATGCCAGCAGCAGCGCTTTTAGCACACCTTTTACTTTCATATAAAATAACCCTCCCATATCACATTATATGGAAGGGTTGTACGTTGTATGTGTAATTATTTTCTCCGCTTACTGTTTAAGACCAGTATGATAATAACAATCGCCGCCACCACTACGAGACCGGCAATCGCCAAGATCACAAACGGCAGAATTGCTGTCGTATCTCCAGTCTGCACTGCTTTCGCCGTAGTATTTTTGTATGTGACAGTTCTCTCCACACTGCTGCTGTTCTTAGAGGAACTATTACTTTCATTATAGTTTATGTTTTCAGTATTCTCCGCACCAGAATTCTTCTCGGATACAACGTTGCGGTCTGAAGTGCCAGCAGATGGCTTTGCAGTAGGCGTCGGCGTATCCTTTTTATACCCGTTCTCCGCGATCTCATCCCCCACCAGAGGCTTACTTCCCGCAATTCCAAAGGGGCTGAAAGAATCCACCGAGAAAACCATTGTGCTTCCATAGACCGTAGGGATAATCGTCTCAGAACTTCCATCCTCAAGTAAATGTTCAATCGTGTACTCATATCCCTCTCTCACTGGAATACTTACCGTCACATATTTTCCTTCTGGAATCTCATAGGGCTGATTATTCATCAAATCCCAAAGCTCCAACTCATAAGACTGAAAAATATTCGCCTCGCTCTCATTGCTGAATTCATAGCCGTCCCCGCTAGAGACACGGAACTGTACATACCATGGTAGAAAATCACCAGACACATTGATTCCGTTGCAAGTATGATTCTGAGTGGCCACTGTAGCCTGATCTTGTGGAACAGCTTCAGGATCAACCGTCTGCGGCTGTTCCTCTGCCACTTCCTTCAAATCTTCCTCTGTAATATCATTGATTCCCTCTTCTATGTCGTCTGCAGCCTCATCTTTCTCATCATCGTCCTCGTCTGTATCCGTCTGGGCCTGATCAGCATCTTCTCCGCTGTTTTCCTCTCCTTCTGACTCCTCTTTCTCTCCATCTTCAGAGCCCTTGTCAGGTTCGTTTTTTTCTGAATCCTGATCGTCAGGCTGCTCATCGGAATCATCCGTATCTTCTTTACCAAGTTCTCCTTGTTCCTCCTCACCATCGGAACTGGAATCTCCATTTTCTTCTGTGGCACCATCTTCAGAATCCTTGCCTTCATCTGCTGCATCCTCTTTCTCTGAATCTTCACCATCGCTGTCTTTCGAAGGTTCCTCTCCCGTGTTCTTATCAGGCTCCCCAGTATTCTCAGGTGCCGGTGTTTCTTCTGGTTCCTCGGTCGTCTCAGGAACCGGCGTCTGTGTTGGCTGAACAGTCACCTCAGGTGTCACTTCTGCTGTGGGAGACGGGGTAGCCGTAGGCGTAGGCTCCAGGCTCTTTACCACCACGCGCACTGTACCTTTTAGAGTGCCGCTTCCTGCATCATATCCTGAAATTTGGGAAAGATCTCCTCTCCCATTGCTCTTAAAAATCACGGCATAAGTTCCCTCATAGGAATTTGGAACCGCCGAACCGTTCTCCCATGCCAGAGAACCGTACTCACTTTGAGGCAGAGAGATATTAGAAAGCGCTATGGGAGCTGACACCACCACCGACGATGGAATCAGCGACTCTTTGCTAAGCTTTGCCGGCTCATCTGCCAGAATCCTTTGCAGACTCACCGTGCTCATCAACATACACAATATCAAAATTACACTCATAATCCGAAACATTTTTCTTGTCCCAGAATAATTTCTTTCTAATTTTCTCATAATATTCACCTCGTATATCCTAATCAAGCTAACAAAATGCGATAAAATCATTAATAAATTGCTACTGTATTATAGCACAGTTTTCTCATTTTCGACACCCCCTATTCGAAATTTTTTGAAACTTGCTTTTTTCTCTGAAATCATGTATATTGTATTATACCTAACAACAATATGATTAAAAAAGGAGTGAACTTCATTGGACTCAAGTGTCCCTATACAGCTAATTGTTCTGCTGATTCTTGTTTTACTTTCTGCTTTCTTTTCATCCGCAGAAACCGCGATGACGACCGTCAGCCGAATCCGCATCCAGACACTAGTGGAGCAGGGTAACAAGCGGGCCAAAATCCTTTCTAAAGTAATAGAGGATTCCGGTAAACTGCTCAGCACAATTCTGATCGGCAATAATATCGTCAATATGTCTGCTTCCTCCCTTATGACAGTGATGGTAGCAGATTTATTTGGAAGCACGGCTGTGGGAGTCGGAACCGGTATCATTACCCTGTTGATTCTGATTTTTGGAGAAATCACCCCTAAAACTTTAGCTACCATACACTCAGAGGGGTTGTCTCTAAGTTACGCACCCATCATTTACGGTCTCATGAAAATTATAACTCCGATTATCTTCTTAGTCAGCAAATTAGCCAACGGTGTTATGCTTTTGCTCCGTATTGATCCCAATGCTCAAAACAACACCATGACGGAGCATGAACTCCGTACGATTGTCAATGTGAGTCAGGAAAATGGCGTCATCGAGGACGAAGAAAAACAGATGATCTACAATGTCTTTGATTTTGGTGATTCCGTGGCAAAAGATGTGATGATTCCCCGTATTGACATGACTTTTGTGAACGTGGATAGCACTTATGAAGAGCTGATTGAGACATTCAAAGTACACAAGCACACACGTTTTCCTGTCTATAAAGACAATACAGACAATATCATTGGTATCATAAATGTAAAAGATTTGATTCTCCTCTCCCCAAATACGGAATTCTCAATTCAGAATATTTTACGGGAGCCTTATTTTACCTATGAATATAAAACTACCGCATCTTTGATGGTGGACATGAGGAAAGCATCCGTAAATCTTGCTATAGTCTTGGATGAATATGGTGCGACTGCAGGATTGATTACCCTAGAAAACCTCTTAGAAGAGATCGTCGGAGAAATCCGTGACGAATATGACGAAGACGAAGAGGAAGATTTAAAAGAAATTATTCCTGGCAAAGAGTATTTAGCTCTCGGTTCTGCCAGATTGGATGATATCAGTGATGAATTGAATCTTAATCTAGATTCTGAAGATTATGATTCTATTGGAGGTTATATCATTGAGCAGCTAGATAAACTCCCAGTACAAGGTCAGTCTGTAACTCTGGACAATGGACTAAGACTGGTTGTAGAAAAAACCTCCAAAAACCGTGTAGAACTGGTACACATTTATCTTCCTGAACCTGCTAAAATCGAGGAAGAAGATTAATTTCATGCACGGACAGAACTCCAGAAACCGGACAATAACACCCGGCATCTGGAGTTCTTTTTTCGTCAGCAAACCAACACATCTCAATCCTCTACCAGCAGAGAAAATTGATAGATAATCCGCGTAACTTCTCCCGTCACTGCCAAAACACCTTCCTTCGTCTTATTCCAATTATTTCGGTCTATCCCATCTACACAAGAAGGAAGCACATGAAAAACCGTGTTGGGAAAATATTGTTGATAATAAAGATACGCCCGCCTGGCATGATAGTTTTTACAACACAGCATCGCTCTTTTCACCGTTATCCCTGCGTGTTCAGTCACTCTTCTGGAATATCGTGCATTTTGTTCTGTGTAAGTAGCCTGATCTTCTCTTAAAATGGCATAATCAGGGACCCCATTTTTCACGAGGACTTCTCTTAAAAACTCCCATTCTGTGGAAAATGTTCCCTGGTATTCCTCTTTCTTATCCAGAACTCCGGAAAATTCCCCAAAAGCAGTACTATACTTTCCGCTGGGGAGCACATACGGGGCAAAACCCGCTTTCCACAGTTTCGCCGCCCTCTCTGCCATCTGTGGATAGCCATTTCCCGGAACAAAGATGATATCTGCCATGCAGGGACTTCCCTCCATGAAAATAAAATCCGCTGTCTCCTCAATGAAGGATAAACGCATAACTGTACCTCCGCAAATTTCTCTCTTGCACACTGAGTCTGTCTCTTATAGATTATACCGTAATTATCGTGCTATATCCAGCCATACGCAGTCTCTGTTCCATAGAAATCGCGTTATCTATGCTCTGATAACCACCTACCTGGACGCGAAAATATCCATCTTGATCTAAGATGAAGGCGGGATATCCCTGCCCTTGCAGCTCATATAACATCCGGTCTGCATTCTCTCTGTTCTTAAAAGACCCTGTCTGTACCCGGTATGTGGCTGCTGCTGTCGTCGCTCCACTCACATTTCCTTCATTTAAAGTCCCCTGTATGGCATCTGCGATATTCTCCGCCAATTGGTCAAATTGACTATCAAATAGCTCATTATCTTTGTCTGAATTAATGAATCCAGCCTCAATCAGCAAAGCTGGCATCTTAGTCCTACGTAAAACCACCAACCCTGGCCTTTCTTTTACACCGATTTCCCGAAATCCCACTTCTCCGCTGGCTCCAACAATATTCTCCGCCATGTCCAATTTTTCGCCGTTTTTATCATAGACAAGGACCTCCACACCATTGTACTGGTTCTCTTCAGGACTAGAATTGCGATGAAAAGATACGAAAAAATCGGCCCCTGACTCATTGGCAATCGTCGCCTTCTCAAAAGGCGTCTGGTAGACATCCGTAGTTCGGGTGTACTCCACATCCACTCCACGATTTCTCAATTCTTCTCCAACTGCCAAAGTCAATCGAAGATTGTCGTCCTTTTCCTGTCTTCCTTTAAAAACCGCTCCCGGGTCACTTCCTCCATGCCCGGCGTCTAATATAATTTTTTTAGCCATTAATAGCTCCCTGCAACCGATCTCTCTTCAATATATGCAGCAATCGGCCAGAAAGTGAGTTTTTATGATTTGGGCCGTTACTGCTCCAGCTTAATACCCGCCAGCGCCTGGGCAAAAGCATTGTTCACCGGTTCCTGTGTCTCTTTTTTCTGTTGATTCAGATATCTTTGGACATCTTTCTTGGTCACACCCGCTCCCTCTTTCTCCCTTCTGGCCTGAAAGGAAGACAATTTTTCCTTATAGCCACAGACACAGATGAAGGTTTCTTCTTTTCCTTTCACATACAATTCCATCCTCTTGTGGCACCTAGGACACCTGGCGTTTGTGGTTCTAGATACAGTTTCCCTATAGCCGCACTCTCTATCCTGGCAGACCAGCATCTTACTGTTTTTTCCATTTACAGCCAGAAGTCTTTTTCCGCAGTTAGGACAGATCTTGTTCGTCAAATTATCATGCCGAAACGTCCCGTCTCCGTCTTTGATCTCCTGAACAATCTCCTTCGTGTATCCACGGATACTTTTCAAAAAGACTTCTTTTTTCATCTTTCCTTTCGCGATGTGCGACAGCTTCATCTCCCAATCCGCAGTGAGTTCCGGTTTTTTCAAATCTTCAGGGACCAGTTCCAAAAGCTGCCGCGCCTTTGAAGTCAGGTAAATCTCCTGTCCTCTCTTTTCCATCAAAAAAGAGTGGAACAGTTTTTCTATGATATCCGCTCTGGTAGCCACAGTACCCAGACCGCCAGTCTCTCCCAGCGTCTTCGCTGCCTGAGCATCCTTGGTCTGCATAAATCGCACCGGATTTTCCATCGCTGCCAACAAGCTTGCCTCATTAAACCTTGCCGGTGGCTTTGTCTTCCCTGAAGTAAAATCAATTCGGTCCACAGACAGCTCCTCCCCCACTTTTCTGGGCGGCAAAATCTGATCCCGAATCTCTTCGTCTTCTGCTTCCTCCTCAAGCTCTTGTTCATAAGCCATCTTCCAGCCTTGATTCTTTACGATCTTTCCCTTGGCCAAAAAGCGATGCCCCGCCACCTCTGCTTCCATGGTCACCTGTTCATACTCAAAGGGAGGGCACAAGACGCTTAAGAAACGTCTCACCACCATATCATAAATTTTCCGTTCCTCGCTGCTCATATGATCCAGCTGGACAAACTGTTCTGTCGGAATAATCGCATGATGATCACTGACTTTTTTATCATCCACAAAACTTCCATTTACACGAATTTGCTTTGCTGCCAAACTTCCCGCCAGCTTTCGGTAAGGCCCTATCCCACATGCCTGAAGCCTTTCCTTGATCGTCGGCACAATATCTTTTCCGATATATCGTGAATCCGTTCGGGGATAGGTGAGGACTTTATGATTTTCATAGAGTCGCTGCATGATATTCAGTGTCTCTTTTGCAGATAATCCATATCTTTGATTGGCCTCTCTTTGCAGAGTCGTCAAATCATACAGCCCCGGCGCGTAGGATTTTTTATCCTTCTTCTCTACCTGTACAATTCGCAGCACTTTTCCATTTGCCTCTTTTTCTATCTGTAAAGCCTGTTCCTTCTTGAAAGTCCGAAAGTTTTTACTTTTATTGTCCTGCCAATTCCATTTCACACCGCCTGCGTAAACTGCCAATCCATAGTATTCTTTCGGCTGAAAACTGCGGATTTCCTCTTCACGTTTTGCTACCATCGCCAATGTAGGAGTCTGTACCCGGCCGCAGGACAGTTGGGCATTGTATTTGCAAGTCAATGCTCTCGTTCCGTTAATCCCCACTAACCAGTCCGCCTCTGCTCTCGCCACCGCCGCGCCATAGAGCGGAAGATACTCTTTTCCATCTCTCAAATTGGAAAATCCTTCCCGTATCGCTTTATCGGTGACTGAGGAAATCCAAAGACGTTTCAACGGTTTCTGACAGTTTGCCTTCTCCAAAATCCAACGGGCTACTAGCTCTCCCTCTCTTCCCGCATCCGTGGCAATGATAACCTCCTGTACATCCTTTCTGCCCAACTGAGTTTTTACTGCCTGATACTGTTTTGAAGTCTGGCGTATCACAACCAGCTTCATCTCTTTCGGTATCATTGGTAGCGTACTCATCTCCCACTTTGTATACTTTTTATCGTACTCTTCGGGGTCTGCCAGCGTAACTAAATGTCCTAGAGCCCAGGTTACCACATATCTATTGCCCTCTAGACAGCCATTTCCTTTCTGACCGCAATGTAAAACCCGTGCTATATCCCGTGCTACAGACGGTTTTTCCGCAATTACCAGTGATTTCATATTCTTCTCCTATATCTGTCATATCTTCTATAATCTCTAATCTGTTTTTTCTTACTGATTATAAGATACTTCAGACAGAAAAGCAACAACTCACATTTGTTCACAGTAGCCCGCCCCCTGCACAGCCGTCATCTGAGACATTGATTTTTAAATCCCTATCTCTTATAATAAAGAGAGTTCTGCGCCGCAGTGCAAACTTTGCGGCACATTTTATGCGAAAGGAATGCCCATCATGATCTACATTTCAAACCTAATTTCCGATTCACAGCTGGCAGAGCTTTTAGCAAGGGAGAACCTCGGAATTGAGACTATAGACTTCAGCATCGGTGAAAACTTAGATGACTTGTCTCGTTTAATTGATCTTTGGAGAAGACGGATGGATTCTATGCATTGTACTCATGTCAGCATTCACGGCCCCTTTTTGGACCTGAACCCTACCAGCTATGACTCCTATATATATCAGGCTACCTGGAACCGTTTCTCTCAGGCTTACAGAGCTGCTATGGCTATCGGGGCTGATAAAATTGTCTTTCACACCTGCCGTATTCCCTTGGTTAACTATTCTCAGGGATGGGCTGAACGCATGGCAAATTTTTGGAGCAAATTTCTAGAAAATCATTCTCAATTGCCAATTTGTCTAGAAAATGTCTTTGACGACAATCCCAAACTGCTAAAGCAAGTGTTGAAGCTTGTAGAACACCCGCATTTTACCTTCTGTCTGGACGCTGCCCATGCACACTGCTTTTCTTCAGTGCCAATCACCGAATGGGTAGATGTGCTTGGCCCTTACACCAGTCATGTCCATGTTCATGACAACCTAGGGGACCGAGACGCCCATCTTGCGGTAGGAGACGGCAATCTGCCCTGGGAAGATCTCATCACACATTTTCAAAACATGTCTCAGCCCCCTACCTGGACAATCGAAAATACCTCTTTAAAAGATATCCGAATTTCACTGGATTTCCTTAAAAAGCACTCGTTCCCTGCCGGCCCATCCTGAAAATCCATTTTCCAGACAGGCTGTCAAATTCATCTGTTTCCTGGAGGTAAGACCTATGTACTATTTTATCGTAAACCCAAAATCACGAACCGGTCACGGTGAAAAGATATGGGCAGAAATACAAAAAAAGCTTCAAAAAGAAAAAATCCCCTATCATTCCTTTTCCACGGAATATGCCGGGCACGCTAAAACTATTGCAGAAAAAATCACCCAAAATCTGACCGTCCCCGGGAATCTGGTAGTCCTAGGAGGAGACGGTACCCTAAACGAAGTCTTAGAAGGAATCAAACATTTAAACAAAGTCTATCTCTACTACATCCCAACTGGTTCCGGAAATGACTTTGCTCGAGGCATGGGGATTCCCTATGAGCCCCTCAGGGCCTTTGACCTACTCAAAGCCAATTCCCGTACAGTTCCCATAGATCTTGGCATTCTCCAGACAGACGGAAAATCGCGCCGTTTTGCAGTCAGTGCTGGAATCGGTTTCGACGCCGCGATCTGCCATGAGGCACTGACTTCTCCTCTCAAAGCCTTCCTCAACAGGCTGCACCTCGGAAAATTGACCTACCTACTCATTGCCGTCAAACAACTGATACTGTCCGTTCCAGCGGACATGGAATTGGAAATCGACGGCAAAAAGAAACTGCATTATCCCCACTCATATTTTGTAGCAATCATGAATCAAAGTTACGAAGGCGGCGGAATCAAATTCTGTCCTAATGCCTGTCCTTGGGACGGCAATCTAGATGTCTGTCTGATTGGTGGTGTCAATCGTATAAAATTTGTCTTTCTTTTGCTGATGTGTTTACTAAAAAAGCATGAAAATCTCCCAGGTGTGCATATTTTTCGCTGCAAATCTATAAATATTAAAAGCAGTCTGCCGCTTCCTGTCCACACGGATGGGGAATCTGGTGGTACTCAAAGTGAAATTTCTGTGAAATTAGAAAAAGAACCTTTAAATGTAATTTTACCTATGATATAATTCAACTAAATTTAAGGGGGAAAATCAGAAAGATTTCAAGGAAGGTGAAAGTTTGAAATTCTTAAAAAAATATCAACATGGTCTGGTGATAACCATCTATGCACTGATTTATCTCCTGCTATTTCAATATTTGGAGCAGCGGCCGATTTATCAATATCATGTAATCCACACCGTATTTGATGATTATATTCCTTTCTGTGAGTATTTTATCATCCCATACTTGCTTTGGTTTCCTTACATGTTCTGTGCAGTTGCTTATTTTATTTTCTGGAATGATAACAAACGAGAATATTATCAGCTCACAAAAAATTTATGTATGGGGATGACTATATTTTTAATTGTCTCATTTATATACCCCAATGGCCATATGTTAAGGCCGGTTACTTTTGAGCACGACAATATGTTTGTTCATATGGTTCAATGGCTGTACGCATCAGATACCCCCACAAATATTCTGCCAAGCATCCATGTGTTCAACTCTTTGGCAATTCACAGGGCAATTACTTCCTGTCAGCGGCTACAAAACCATCGTGGAATACGTATGGCATCCTGGATACTGACATTATTAATCGTACTATCCACGATGTTCCTCAAACAACATTCCGTTGTGGATGTCTGTCTCGGGGTTACCATGGCATTTGCCGGATATCTGATCTTCTATCGGGAAAAAGCTTCCGAGAAACAGCCCTCCCGCCGCTATGTACATTCACGAATGTAAGACAGACACGAAAAAAGAATCCTGCCAGACAGGATTCTTTTTTTCTCAATTAAATCCGTAAAATTTTTGACATACCTTATAAACCGCTACAGACATCTTCCTTCCGCCTTTTCCTGGCAGATTTACGGCCCTTCCTAACAGTCCATACCGCAGCTTTCTGTACAGCCTACGGTCTTCACAGCGAATAAACTCCCACAACTCTTTCTTCTTTTTCATAGCATCCTCTGTACCGGACCGAATCAGCATCATAGAAGATACCGTTGTAATGATATCCAAATAACTAATCATATATTTATTGATCTCTTTTTGGCGCAAATCATATCTTGTGTACGCTTCCACCATCAAACGATTCACTCTAAGCTGCTGGTCTATTCTCTTAATCATCACCGATTCATGAACCGATTGGTCCTCTCTGCCGATGAAATACCTATAAAAATTCACGTCCAAATAATACATATTTTTCACAAAAGGCAGCGGTTCAAACGCAAATAAATTGTCCACATAAAATGTATGTTTAGGCAATTTCAGTCCACAATCTTTCAGAAGCCTTGTCCGGTAAATCATAGAGTGCATCAGCAGATATTTCCCCTTAGGCATATGACGAATCTGCTCCCATCCAAACATCTCCTCTACCGGAAAACATCGCCGGTATTGCATCACTTTCTTGCGGCTAGCTCCCTGTTTCTCATAGACGAAATTGCTAATCAGCATATCCAGGCTTTTATCTCCCCCCAACAGATGTTCCAGAGTAGACAAAATCTTCAGATACGCTTCCTTATTCACCCAATCGTCACTGTCTACAACCTTAAAAAAAATACCGGTGGCATTTCTAAGCCCTGTATTGACTGCCTCCCCATGTCCTCCATTTTCCTGATGAATCGCTCTCACAATCGTCGGAAACTTCTCGGCATACTCGTCAGCAATCTGAGCTGTCTTATCACTAGAACCATCATCTACAATTAATATCTCTACATTTTCCCCACCTTCCAGCAGAGAATCCACACACTTTTTCATGTAATTTTCTGAATTATAGCAAGGGACCGTAATTGTCAACAGTTTCATCTAATCTTTTCCTCCTTCAAATAATTCGCATAAGCATCAAAAGCCGAGGGAATTGCATATTGCTCAGCTGTCTCCTCCGGTTTTACAAATATCAACTCTTTCCAAAGAGGTTGTTCCACAGAAGCCACACGAACCTGATACCCTCTCATCCACCACTCTACATGAGAAAAAACATGTTTCGCCTCCCCTATTGGAAGAATCCGTAAAGGCTCTAATTCCAATTCTCTCAGGTATTCCAGTATCTCCTCCTGTGCCAACCAGCCATCCAGATTGGGAAGTTCATACAGCCCAGCCAGCAGTCCCCTAGACGGCCGTCTGCGTATCGCCACAGAACGGTCGTCTTGAATCACCAATATAGTCTTCTTTTGAACAGCCCTTGGCTTCTTCGCCGCTTTCTTAGGATAATCCATCTCCCGTCCATGTGCATGTGCCTGACAAAATTCTCGAATGGGACACAGCTGGCATTTGGCCTGTCCGTTTGGCACACAAATCACAGCTCCCAATTCCATCAACGCCTGATTAAAGTCTCCCGGCTTTTCTCTAGGTATTACCTCTCTTAATTCCTCCTCAATCTGCCTTTTCACAGACTGTTTTCGAATGTCTCCTCCGTTTTCCGTAACTCTCGAAATGACTCGAAGTACGTTTCCATCCACAGCCGGAACCGCAATTTCATAGGCAATGGAAGCAATGGCCCCTGCCGTATAATTGCCTATTCCTTTTAATTCTCTCAGCAGCTCATAATTTCTGGGTAACTGTCCACCATATTTCTCCATAACCTCCTGAGCTGCTTTTTGCATATTTCGTACCCTATTGTAATATCCAAGTCCCTCCCACAATTTCAGAAGTTTTTCCTCAGGACATCTAGCCAAAGCTTCAATATCCGGAAGCTCTTCCATAAATCTTTGAAAATACGGCTTCACCGCCTCCACTCGAGTCTGCTGAAGCATAATCTCTGATACCCAGGTATAATACGCATTATTTTGGTCTCTCCAAGGCAGAACTCTTTTATTTTCCTGATACCATTTCATCAATGGTTCCCCGATTTGTCTTAGACTATTCATCTCTTCCTCTTTATTCTCCGCCCATCACTACCGGCACCGGCTGATCTATGAATATTTTGTCCGGCTCCACCTGACAATCGTAGGCCAAAATCTTCACTCCTGCCCTTTTTGCCCTCAACAAGGTCTCCCCGAACCCTCTATGTGTCTTCCAATTCGGTTCCAGATAATGGACACCTTTTAGCTGTATCAAAAAAATGAGATAAGCCTCATATCCATCGGACAGACACTGAATTAACTCCTCTAGATGCTTAATTCCCCTCAGAGTCGGAGCATCTGGAAAACGCGCCACACCGTCTTCCTCCAAGGTTACTCCTTTGACTTCCACAAAGGCTCTACGCTCCCCATCCTGTACATATAAATCAAATCTTGACTTGCCATATTTCTTCTCACGACAAATCTGACATTTTTCTGAAAAGAAGCCGCTAGAAGCTATCCACTGTTCGACTATCAGATTGGGAATCTGAGAATCTATATTAACCCATCTTCCCGCTTTTTCGACAGAAACAAGATCATATCTTGTCTTTCGTTTTGGATTCGCGCTTTCTTCCACTGCCACTTTTGCTCCCGGAATCAGAAGTTCTCCACAGCGTCCCGTATTTTTTACATGACAGACGATCGACTCTCCATCCTGCTGTATGTTAGCGATAAAACGGTTAGGGCGACTTTCAAAGATCCCAAACTTCACATTTTGATATTGCATCCTCTACTCCTTATTTCCTGCGCGAAGTTACTGTTCACTCACTTGCAGTTCGTAATCAGTAACACGCTTCATGATGTACACAAACTGTCGTAAACAGCAGTTCGGCGCGAATATGTCTCGGGATTTTTATATAATATATACAAAAACACCTCGCAGGATATTGGAAGCCTAAACTGTAACTGCGCAACTACGTTTCATGATAGCATACCTCGAAAAGAATTTCAATTTTTTCAGAAATGTAGTAAAATGAAAAAATAAACCTAAATACATAAATGAGAAAAGGAGACCAATAGTCAATGGACAGTATTATTTTTGACGTAGACGGAACGCTGTGGAACTCTACTGAGATTGTAGCAAAAGCATGGAGTGAAGTAGTTCGTTTGGAGCCTGATATCCATGTGGAAATCACGGCATCCAGTTTGACCCCTCTCTTTGGCAAGATTCTTCCTGAAATCGCACAGGCTTTGTTTCCTAAAGAATCGAAAGAACGCCAGTTAAACCTAATCAATAAGTGCTGTGAAAAAGAACACCAATTTCTACTAAAAGAAACCGCTCCAGTTTATCCACGCTTAGAAGACACACTGAAAATTCTCTCTCAAAAATATCCTCTCTACATTGTCAGTAACTGCCAAAGCGGATATGTAGAAGTCTTCTTGCAGTCCACTGGATACGATCACTATTTTAAGGGACATCTGTGCTCTGGCGATACAGGTATGCCAAAAGGACCGAATATTGTACAGCTGATGAAGACACACCGCCTGAAGTCTCCTATCTATATCGGGGATACTTTGGGAGACTACACTGCCTCAAAAGAAGCCGGAATTCCTTTTGTCTACGCCTCCTATGGTTTTGGTGAAGTTCCTGATTATGACTATACCATAGCCGAACCCTATGACCTAGTTTCTCTATTCTCCAAATAGCAATGATTTTCTGCAACAAAGGGGGCGCAAAATCATCAAAAACAGATGATTTTGCGCCCCTTTCAGTCCACTTAATAGAACATCAAAATTGGAATTCCCGTATCTATAATATTATACAATTCTGCGGCTTTCGCCGGCGGAAGGTTAATGCATCCATGAGACCCGTTGGTCAGATAAATATCACCGCCAAAAGAACTCCTCCAATTTGCGTCGTGAAATCCAACGCCTCCACAGAATGGCATCCAATAAGTAACCGGAGACTCATACTCATAACTTCCATCTGGAAGTTTTTTACCTCGAAGTACATCCGGACTTTTCTTATAATACAGACTATAAACACCTGTAGGTGTTGCTCGGTCCGAATAGCTCATATTTCCTGACACGAACTCTGAGTCAAAAATTATAGAACCATCTTGATAAAAATACATGTGCTGTGCACTCAAATCTACCTCGATATAAGTATTCCCAATATCATTCTCTCCATGGACTCTTCCATAAGAAGAATAGTTCGGTTCTCTTGTAACTGTCTGGCCAGTCGTAATCTCACTATACAACTGTTCGACTTCTGCACTTTGGTTAATCTGCCAACCATACTCTCCTCCACCCACTGTCACAGTTCTGCCAGATGTGGCCGTAATTGTCCGGTTAGTTCCTAGCGTGTCATGACGCTGTGCAAGTCCTGCCACATACTCTGTAATCTTTTGACGAAAAGCTGCTTCGTCATTGATGACCTGTCCATTCTCATCAAATTGTAACCAGTCTTTAATGGTGTTAGCATCCAACGTTTCTGTCTGATCTCCGAAAGTATACGTGATACTGGCTTTCGTGTAGTTATTACACTCTTCCAACGTCTTTGCTAGATTAGGATCGTCCTGAGTCACTTCCGCTTTCTGATACACAGGTTGAGCACTAAAGTCTACCTCGTTTACACTGTCTGCCACCGCATCTTTCAGTGTCTGATACGCCTTTTTTATTTCAAGCTTGCTGCCCTCCGTCTCCGGCACAATCACGAATTGATTATCCTGAAACGCCACGTATGCATTGGCTGGAGCCACCTGATTTTCCTCTTTTGCACAATTTAGACTCATCATCTGGTCTTTCAGCTTCTGCTTATCATAGGAAATATTCTCCTCTGCTGTGTAAGTCGTATCCTTAAAAAACCCCTGAACCCATTTATACGGCTTTTGCTTATCCAATAATTTGTCAACAGCTCCATCGGGTACATACTGATAATCAATGCTGCTACCCTCGATAATCTGTGGCTCTTGATCCCGAGCTTTCACCTCAATGGAATAATTTTCCACCTTCCTGGCAATCATGTTTTCCACTTCAGACGCCGTCATCTGGGAACAGTCGATCCCATTTATACTAGTGCCAACAAAAAACTTGTTTGAAAAATAATAGGTTCCGGCTCCATACACACATCCTGCCAACACAACCAGCATCGCTGTCGTAATTCCTGCTATTTTCAGCCCCTTATACTTTTTCTTCATCTTATAAGGCGCTTTGCCTTGAATTCTGGCTGGTTCTGGTATACCTCTCATCGCTCGGTATCTGGCATATGGTCTCACCGGCTGAATTGGCTGCGAAACAGGCTCCTCTCCTGCCGTGTCAGCAACAATTTTCTGCATTGCCTTATCCACTTTATCTTCAAACTCGCCTGTGTCTACCTGACTTTCTGTATTCTCCGCGATCTCACTGTCCTGAGCTTTTTCTTCAGATTGTGCTTTTTTCTCTGACAAATCCTTGTCGACTTCTGCTTTCAACGCCTCTTGTGTCTGAGCAAGAGCACTGGAAACTTCCGGCGGGTCGTCATCGGCACTATTTGTCGTATTCTGTACCGCATCTTCTAATTTCTGCTGTAAATCCGAAATATCCTGTGTAGAAAACAGCCGTCCCTTCGAGGATTCATCATCAACATTTTCTGGTTCTTTTTTGATTTCCTCTCTATCACTCATTATTTCTCATTTCTCCTCGACAAAATTTCCTACCTCATTTTTTAACTTTTTCATTATAGCACAAAACTTTCCATTTGCACCCCTTTTTTGAAAAATTTCACAAATTCATCGCGTTACTCCCTTCACCGTTCAGTCCTATAAAAAAGTTCATAAAGCCCCTTCCGTACCGAGAATCAACGACGTACTTCGATAAAAAAACAGTTTATCTGTCAAAACTTTTCATTCATCAGAGTATACGGATATCGTTTCTATAAAATTATCATTCCCTATTTAAGTAATCTCATCCCTGCCATATAATTCTCTGCCTATTAGACATTTTTTTTGCATTTTTGGATGCAAACCCCCACCAATCCAAAAACAACGGCTGGAAGCATCCATTCCAATCCCAGTTCATTTAAAGGCAACATATTTAAAGCGCCTATCTCTACACCAAAAGATTCTAAAACAATACAAACACTTGTCAGCAAAGCCCCCAAAGCTGCTCCTTTTGGAAAATAACTTTTCTTCATGTCTTCACTGAGGAATGAACACAAAATCAAAGTCACAACCACGGGATACACCAGATTCAAAATCGGATTTGCGATCTGAATAATTGTTGACAATCCAAAGTTTGAAATAATAATACTGAACAGCGTAATCACAGTGACAATTACCCGATAATTCACTTTTCCTTTGAACAATTCTTCAAAATATGAGGCAGACGCAGAGATCAGTCCAATCGCCGTCGTCATACACGCCAGTCCTACAACAATTCCTAAAAGCTGCATTCCCCGATAGCCCAGAATATTTCTGATAATCTCCATAATCAGTTCCGCCTGACTGATTGATGAATCATACTGTCCTGAAACGGTAGCACCAAGATAAGTCAATCCTCCATAGACAAACGTTAAACCTGCTCCTGCAATAATACAAGCTCCCATCATTGCCCAGTTTCTCTCCCGCGTTTCTTTGTATCCTTTTTCGTGGACACTTGAAATAATTATGATCGCAAACGCCAAGGCCGCCAAAATATCCATTGTCTGATATCCCGCTATGATTCCCTCCTGAGCTGCCTCTGTATATGGAACTCCCGGCTGAATCTCTCCGATCGGCGAGAAAATCCCCTTAAAAATCAAGATCGCCAGCGCTATCACCATCACAGGTGTCAAAAATTTACCCACGATATCCACAACTTTTGACTTACGAATTGTCAACAAAAATGCAACCAAGAAAAACGCGATATAAAAGACAGCTCTGTAGTTTGCTGATTCCGGTACCAATGGAAGAGCTGCCATCTCAAAAGTCGTCGCTGCTGTCCTGGGAATCGCCAAAAGCGGCCCAATACAGACAACAATCGCCGTATTAATCAAGACAGCTGTTTTCCTACCGATAATCCCTGTCACAGAAGCGATCGTACCGTCTCCTCTAGACATCGCGAAAACCGCCACACAAGCCATTCCCACATCTACCAGCACAAAGCACAAAAGCCCTATTCCCCAGGACTTTCCTGAAATTAACCCCAAATAAGGAGGAAAAATTAAGTTTCCTGCTCCAAAAAACATGGCAAACAGCGCCATCCCAATCACTGCTATGTTACCTTTTTTCTTTTGTTTCGTCATCCCCGCACTTCTCCTTATACATTACTTGATTCAAAACTATTTTTCCCTAAAAATCTCTGTTAAATCTATTCCTAATTTTCTAAAATATACTATTATAATACTATACCATGAATCTATTCCTCTGCACAAGACAAAGAACTTCCATACTTTAAACAGTACAGCAGATCCTCGCTCACGCCTCAATTTGGGAAAAAATCAAAATTTCTATTTTTTGTACAGGAATCCCCTCGCAGACGTCAAATTTCATCCAATACGTTTGACAGCTTTTCCAGACATTTTTTCGTCTGTGCAATAGTTCCAGTACTGATACGAATCCAAATGGTTCTCTTCGCAATAATCTGGAATCAATTCTAAAGACTCATAATTCAAATCCACGGCTTTTTTCACATGTTCCTCGTCTTCTAGAAGTCCCACAGCCGCTACAAGAGCCAAACTTTTCACATTAAAGGTCAGTCTACATTTATTCATTGCACTGTCAAAGTATCTGAAGAAAACTTGTACCCAATACGTACACCTGCTAATTCTACCTGACACTTTCCTTCACCTCTTCATCTGAGGTAAGCATATCACTGTTCACCAGCACAATTCCTCCTGGTTTTACCATATCCTCGAATTTCATATAAGCCGGTGTATTCATAACCAAGAGCAAATCTGGTGTCTGCTTACCGGGATTTTAATCTCCTCTTCTCCATATTTTACAGTACAATTAACAGTACCTCCCTGCATCGCCACACCGATAGCTGCTATCACATTCTTATCCTGTCCTAATTCTATGAGCACCTTGCCAATCAACCGCAGCAACACTCCACATCCTCCGCAGAACTTGGCATAATTTACTTAAAATAATTATTGTTTATATAATTTTTCTATCTCCTTATTGTTTGTTTTTTCCAGTTTTTTATGATATTCTATAAAAAATTACAAAAGTGGTAATCATATAAATTCTACATATAATCGGAATATCATCATACAGACAGCCAAAGGACTGATGAAACTTATGGGTAACAATACTGAGATCGTACTGCATGATTTATTAGAAAAAAATTATTTTTATCTCCAACGGCCACATTGTTGGCCGTTCTATAGGATATCATTTAAAGGAAAATCTGCTGATCGATACCATATTAGAATCTGTGGATGAAGATGGACACAAGGAGTATTTGACGTCAAAGACTGCTTTTCCCAAGTCTGCGAGTCGTTATCCATTTCTCAGGCCGTTTTATACAATTACCTAAGAGAATCAAGACAAAAATAATTTTTCACTGGAAAGGAAGAAATTCCATGAATAAGCAGTTACTGCAAAACATTGATTTCTACAGACAAAAGCTTCAGACATACTACCGACTTTCCCCAGACGTGCATAAAAACCTGAACAGACAACTAAAACCTCACTTACTTTCCACCTGTTGCGCACTGGAAGAAATCCCTGCCACACAAGAAGACCGCATCCTTGGACTTTCCAAAGCTTATGATTACATGGTACAGACTGTTCAGACTGAACTCGGTGAGGACACTCTGCTCTCTCTTCACAGTCTGCTCTATGCGGATACAGATAAAGGACAGGCCGGTCAATATCGCTTTGATGACCTACATGTATTCAGAACAGCTTACACACCGCCTGCGTCTGAGGAAATTCCTCACCTGATACAACATTTTTTCCAACAGATGGATTATTCCAGGAAACAGTTTCATCCTATTGAGTTCGCTTCGCTCAGCCACAAGCGAATTCTAGACATCTGCCCTTTCAGTCATGGAAATTTCTGTGTGGCATACCTGTTCTTAAATCTGCTCCTCCTAAGAGACGGATATGGAATCGCCCTGCTCCCCGCCTTCCGCTGCGGCGAGTATTTCGAAGCCATAAAAGCCTCCCAGAAACCAGTCTTTCCGGAAATTGACTCTCTCACAGAACTGATCACCGTCTCCGTCTTAGAGGGCGAAAAACTCTCTTGTAGCCTTCTTCCCCTCTCCTAAACAGATAAACCCCAAAATGGCGTTGGAAAGATAACATCCAACGCCACTTCTTTCTTAAATATCAGAGAAAGAGTCATTCCATTCTCTTCCCTTTATAACTGCTTTCATTCCCGTTAATATCTATTATTGAAACATATCAGTCTCTGAATCATATCCCAGATTATCTATATAGGTAAATACGTCATCCAGATTACACATTTTAGAGATTTTTATAAGGCCAGAAAGTATTTCATTCCTAGAAAAGTTACACTCTCTCAGCTCTAATTCTGTCATTTTATTTATCTTATAATAAAACAAAATGGCAGCTTCTATTGAATCCCTATCATTTTTATTGTCCAGCATCTCATATATAACATTTTCTGCTTCACATATTTTATTTTGTTCTATTAACTTACATACCTTTTTATACACTGTGTTTTGAGTCAAAGACATTTGTTCCAATTCATACATTGACATTTTCTCATCTTTGTATCCATTAAGTAATCGCCTTAAAAATAATCCGAACACTTCTATTTGACGCAATAGCCAGTCATCTTGATAATACATAAAAACACTTTCTATCTTTAAAATATATTATTTTAAATTATCACATAAAAAACATAGAATCTGTGAAAAGAATCTCCTGTAACACGAATTGGTTAGAATTAACTTTTAAGTATAAATACCCACATATCAGCTGTCAACTATTTAATGTCAACAATCAGAAAGACATTTCCCAATTTTTGTGATAAGATGTTCTTGCCCTCCACTGGCAAGGACATCATCTTCGTCTCCTGTCAAACATGTGAACAATCATCCGTGGAGGACATAACAAAAGAGAGGAGAAATTATGGAAAAAATACCATTCAGAAAACCATTGATGCTAATCGTTGGCTGTCTACTCTGTAGTATAGCCACAAACTGGGTCGCGATTCCCAATGGCTTCGCTGTCACTGGCGTCACGGGACTTTCCATGACGCTCTCAAAATTCATCGGGGTAAATTATGCTCTGATTTATTATGGAATTACCCTGCTAATTCTGTTTATTACTTGGCTGACTCTGGGGAAAAAAGATATGTCCAATATCGTAATCCTGTCTGTCATGTATCCAGCAGTACTTTGGATATTAAACTTGGTGGATATAAAAATCATCTTCCAGGAAAAGCTGATTGCCGTAGCTTGTTTCGGTGTAATCTACGGACTGGGTGCAGGCATTCCTTATCGCCTTGGTTATTCATACGGGGGTTCCGACACCCTGGCAAAAATTTTAAAAAAATGTATATTCAAAACCACCGATCTAAAAAATGTCATGCTCGCCATAGAATGTGCGATCATGCTGATTATGCTGACTGCATTCAGCCTAGACATCGTAGCTTATTCGTTCGTAGGAGAACTGATCTTTATCAACTGTATGAATCATATTGTATTCAATCTCGGCCCTAAACTCTATGAAGTACAGCTAATTGGAACAGACATGGGAAATATCGAAGACTTTATCATCAACAAGATTCAAAAAAGCGTCACCATCGCCAACGTGATCGGAGGATATACAAGAAAAGAAAAAATACAGATGGACTGTGTCTGTAATTCAAAAGAATATATTCAGCTCAGAAATTTTATAAAAAATGAGAAGTCTGACTGTTTCATAAAAGTAGTTCCCCTGGTCCACGTATTTGGAGAAAACAAAGATTTTCATAAACTGAACGACGAAAATATTGAATAAAAAATCCCTGCCGGTATTCCACCACACCGGCAGGGATTTCCTGTTTAAAGCAGTTCCATTACCTATCTTAGTTCTGTCTCGGATCATTCATCAACTGCAACAACTCTTCATACTTTTCATCCAGATATTCTTTCCAAGCTTGGCTGTCCAAAAAAGGATTTTTATCTGGGTGTTCCTGCATATATTTACGCTTGGCAAGTAAATCCACATTAGCGGTATGGTTGCCCATAAACAATTCTACCTCTTCATCTCTCACTTTTTTCAAAGAATTCAGATACTTCCTTCGCATCTCAAAAGTCATATCTCCAATCTCCATCAAAAAGTCTTTTTGGAGCGTGTTAAAACCAAATCCACCATAATATCCCACACGTTTTTTCTCTTTGCCGTCTGTCACATCGAAAAAGCAGGCGATACACCCTTCTGTGTGCCCCGGTACCAGATAAAACTGAATTTCTGTACTGCCAAATTTTAGTCGCTCTCCATCATGAATTTCCACATCCGGCTCAAACAACTCATCCATACAATTTCCACTGATCTGCACCATAGACTGTTCTGGATGCTCCCGGAACATCTTAGCGTCTGGTTCACTTAAATAGATTTTAGTTCCAAACATTCTTTTAAAAAAATTAGCTGCTCCAAAATGGTCCATGTGTCCATGGGAGAGAATTATCCATTTTACATCAGCTGGATCAAATCCTGCCTTCCATATAGAATAAACCAACATGGCCTGAGCACCGCAGTTTCCCGCGTCGAACATCAGCAATCCATCTCCTGTGTCCACAAGATGTACACATACCCACGAATCTCCCACATAGTATAGATTTCCATAAATCTGAAAAGGCTCTGTATACCTGCTTTCCTGGTCTGTAAAAAATCGACCGTTTCCGCTTGCCTTTAGCGCATTCTGCTGCTGCATATAGAACCCATACTCTGATTTCATCGACATTTGGTATCACTCCTCTATCAATAAAGGGGCAAAGCCACATCGTTCATGTTATAGGAAGGACCTTGTCCCGCTAATGCATGAAAGTTCTTTCCTATAATGTGTCAGCCTTCGCCCCTTATCACTTATGTTAAAATAAAATCATATTTGCAGTAATTGCAACGACGATAATAGAGATAATCAACAATGGTCCGCCTATCTTTACAAAATCCATGAATTTGTAGCCTGCCGGCAGAATCTGAATGTTTACCGCTGTTCCATAAGAAGTCGCAATCGCAAAGTTGGATGTAGCCGCAATCAGGATTACCCATGGAATCGGGCTGATTCCCAGAGCAATAGCCATCGGAATACAAATCGGGCAAAGCATAGCTGCCGTAGCATTGTTGGACATCACATTGGTCAGAACACTGCACAGCACTGCGATAACTACTGTCAAAATCGGAACCGAAGCATTGGAGCCTCCAAAGAATCCCAGCACAAAATCGGCAATCATTTTTCCACCGCCGGTAACATCCAAACCGGTCCCCAACGTACTTACCGTACCAATTACGATGAATACATCCCAAGGAAGATCAGCATAGGCTTTCTTCACAGAAATACAGCCGGTTCCAATTACAATCACCGCACCGATCATACCTACCAAACCAATGTTCAGGAAATTACTGAAAGGTTTGAATCCCTGAATTACAAACAGCACGATACATAAAAGCATAGTCCCCAGAGCAACATTTCCTTTCCACTTTGGAACATCTGCATATTTATCTGCTCCTTGGTCTGCAAATAGCTCTTCTGCATACATATTTCCATCATTAAAATGAGGATCTTCCGGTTTCAGTACTTTTTTCAGCAGCCAGTAACCAATCGTTCCCCAGAAAATGATCTGTACGATACAAACGGGCAGCATAATCTTCGTCATGTCAAATACACCCAGGCCTGCTTCATAGCCTTTGTATCCCTGAAGCACAGAGTTCGCAGCCAACTGAGAAGTAGAGCCAATCAATGTAGTACCTCCACCGATAATAGCGCCGGTTCCTGCTGCAAAGATAACAATTTTCGAACGAATTTTTCCTGCAGAAGCTGCCGCTACTACAGCGATCAGAGGCATCCAGATCGCTACCGTTCCATTGTTGCTCATAAACGCAGACATAATCGTACAACACGCACTCGCAGCCACCACGAAACGTCTCTCAGATTTAGCCCACCAAGAGTTTCCAATCGCATTTCCAATACGGTCTGCGACTCCTGTCTCAAACAAAGCCGCACTCACGACACACATACCTACTACCATAATCCATCCAGGAGCAGAAAAGCCTTCGTATACTGCCGATAGCTCCACCTCCGGCACTAACATTGCCATCGCCACGGCTCCTGCCATGGAAACAACACTCATCGGAAATTTATTCCAGATAAAGAACGCAATCGTAACTGCGATGATAATAATTGCAACTGTACTTGAAGCCATTGTTTCTTATCCCTCCAAACAAACGTTTTTTTATCCTTCAGCCCACACAGCATCCTTCCACTTCGGATGATCGTAGACCGCTTTATCCGCTACATACGGCCATTTTTTCCCTTCTGCCACAGCCAGGCAGCCTTTAACGCACATTCTCGCCATCTTAATTACCGCCTCACGTGTCTGTGCCGCAGAGTGCGGGCTAACAATCAAGTTCGGGCAATTCAACAGCGGATCATCCATCTGTGGCGGTTCGTTGCAGTACACATCCGTGCCTGCACCTGCGATCGTCCCATTTTTGAGAGCTTCCACCAGGTCTGCCTCATTGACGATTCCTCCGCGGCTGCAATTGATAATCAGCGCAGTTTTCTTCATAGTCTCCAGCTGTTCCTTTGCAATCATATTTCTGGTCTCTTCCGTCAACGGCACATGAATGGTCACTACATCGCTGATTTTCAGCAATTCCTCATAACTCTCATAGTATTCAGCGCCGAAGCCTTCGATCTGTTCCTTTGACATAAAAGGGTCATAAGCCGCGATCTTCATGCCACATCCCTGACAGATCTTGGCCGTCTCTCTTCCTATCGCCCCCAGACCTAAAATGCCCACAGTCTTTCCTTCCAGTTCAAAGGCTTTTTTCGCATCTCTGATTTTCCAGTTTCCTCTGCACATCTCTGTCTGAGCCTCCACCAGATTCTTGGACAGAGCGAACATCATGGCGACTGCATGTTCAGCGACACTGCGGTTATTTGCTCCTGGCGTAATCACAACTGGAATTCCGTGTGCAGTCGCAGTTTCTACATCGACAGAGTCATACCCCACACCGGTACGTCCAATCACTTTCAAATTCGGACTGTTTTCAATTGCATGCCCGTCACATTTTGCGATACGGACAATTAGCGCGTCCGCCTCTTTCATCTCATCCAGATAGTTATTCGGATCTGCATTGTCAGCCACATAAATGTCAGCTTTCCCTTCCAACATCTCGAATCCTTCCGGGCATACTGCCTGTGTCATCACGAACTTCATGTTCCTACCTTCTCTCCTTCCTGTATTTTAGTTCATTCCTTTATCTGCGTTTTCTTTCAGCACTTTTTTCAAAGCCTCTACGCCTTCCTCACACAGATAGTTGAAAGGTCTACGGCAGTCACCGACAGGATAACCCAGCATAGATACTGCTTTTTTCACAACTGTGTTTGGATTTCCATATTTAAATACCGCACGGAAGCTGGCAATAGATTCCTGAGCTGCCTCAGCTTCCTCAATTTTGCCCTCTTTAAACAGATTATAAATAGAAGAAAGTACATGCGGATATACATTAGAACAGCCTGCAATTCCGCCGAATCCACCTTCTTTCAGACTAGGAAGAATCAGAGAATCGTTGCCCGACAACACGTAGAAATCTTTTTCTAGATCACGGGTCTGCTGGATATAGGCTTTCAGATTTTCCCAATCACCGCTGGAATCCTTCGCTCCCACAATCACATCTACATCCTTTGCCAATTTCGCCACAGTCTCAGGCAACAATTTGTTTCCAGTACGAGCCGGAATATTGTACAGTACAATCGGCGTATCCACATGCTTTGCCACTTCCACATAGTGGTCGTACAGTTCTTTTTGAGAGGCAACCGCAAAGCTTGGAGTGATGATGGACAATACATCAGCGCCCAATTCCTGTGCTCTTACACTCATACGGATGGTATCTGCGGTAGAGATGCATCCTGAGCCAGCATATACCGGCACACGTCCTTTGACCTGGTCAATCGCAGCCTCAAGAACCGCCTCTTTTTCTTTTTCGTTCAGAATGTACCCTTCTCCATTGGTGCCAAAGGGGAAAATCCCGTGTACACCACCGTCAATCAGACGCTCGATCTGATTGCGCAGTTCCTCAAGATTTACGCTCTCGTCCGCATTCATAGGAGTCAAAATTGGTGTAATAATTCCTTTTAATTCTACGTTCTTCATTTCTTTTATCTCCCTTAAAATTTATTTTACTATTTTCTGTGCAATTCTTCCCATGATATCTTCCGTGCCAAAACCGCCTGACTTCGAGATCACCTGCTGCCGGTATCCATTCCAAACCAGCATGGACACGACCACCCCTGGTTCGATTTCGCAGACTGGCTCTAGCTGTGTACAGCCGATCAGCTTCATATATCCCATCAAAGTGTCTCCGCCAGTCATCAAAATCGTGACATCCATCCGCCGGTCTACAATCTCCTTCACGATATGTCCGTGTGACTCTGAAATCAGAAAACGCACATCCGCCTGAGGAATTCCATGGATCATCCTATATTCATGGATATCTTCTTCTCCGTCAAAAGTATCGACCACTATTTTCTTCTCTGTCTCGCAGAGCTTTACTATTTCTCCAATAAACGCTTTTCCCTCCGGAGTCTCATAGTACGCCGGACATAATTTCTGCTCCATGGTCAGATGTCTGCAGGCAAAACCGCATTCCTTCACAGCATATTCCACCTGTTCCCGGGTAATCTGATTCAAGCTTCCGCATGCCACATACAGACTGTCTGTCTTTTGAAACATTTTCCTTTTTGCATAGTGAAAAGGAATGATCTCCACTAGGCGGTCTGCCAAAGCTGCACAGCCTGCCAGAAGCTTCAGCCTTCCCTGTGCTTTCAGCTCTTCCAAACGCCGATCAATGTCCTCTGTACAGGTCACATCACAGACAGCCACTCGGCAGTTATCTGCCCCGCAGATCTCAATGGGTTCTTCTCTTCTCAGACACCGGACCGGTATCTCACTCTGGTCCGCTATGATGTCCGGTATGTAAGATTTCTTAACTGGCTCAAAGGGGTCCGCGCCAAAGACACTGTCTTGTAGCAGCTTTCCTTCGATGTAGTGCGTTCCGTTCTCCGTGATTCTCCCAATTGTCGGATGACCTGGCATAAAAAACACCGTCTCATCTCTGTCCGTGTCAGCGACTGCTTGTAGCTCAATCCCAATATTGCCTCTAAGCGCGGAGTCTGTTTTTTTAAAGATAATCCTCACACCTCGGCGGACCGCCCAGGCCGCAATCTCATGTACAGCCTCATAAGCTTCCGCTTTTTCCATCGGCCTGGACTCGGTGTCAACCACAAGGACCTCCGTCTCAGGTCTGACATCCGCATCCTCCAGTTTTTGCTTTGTAAAAATCTGAGTACAGATTCCTCGTTTTGCAAATTGAACACCTGTGTCTAAAGCTCCGGTAAAATCATCTGCTATCATTAACAGCTTTACCATCTTATTTCCTTCCTCCTGCTACTTCTTGTTATTCGCAAGGCGGATGGCATACTCAATAGAATTTGCAAGACTCAACTCATCAGCGGACCCGGTGCCAGCGTGTCCAAAACCTGTTCCATGATCCACAGAGACCCGGATAATTGGAATTCCAAGAGTCACATTCACCCCTGCTACCGCATCCCACTTTTTCAGTTCCCTGTTATATACAAATCCTTTTACCTTCAGTGGAATGTGTCCCTGGTCATGGTACATAGCGACCACGATGTCATACCAACCACCCAAAGCCTTAGAAAACACAGTATCTGGGGGAGTCGGTTTTTTCTCCGGTATGCAAATTCCCTCTGCCATCGCCGCGTCAATCGCAGGCTGTATCTCCTCAATCTCTTCGGTTCCAAACAGTCCATTTTCACCGCAGTGGGGATTCAACCCGGCTACTCCAACTTTGGGATTCTCAATTCCAAGAGCCCGGCAAGCATTATCCGCAATTCGGATTACCTCCAAAACTCTGTCTTTTTTCACTAGATCACAAGCCTGCCGAAGTGATACATGAGTCGATACATGAACAACTCTCAGATTATCATGTGCCAGCATCATTGTATACTTGGAAGTATTTGTGTAATCCGCGTAAATCTCAGTATGTCCAGAATAGTGATGCCCAGCCATATTGATTGCTTCTTTGTTGAGAGCATTCGTCACCGTAGCGTCGATCTCTCCTTTCATAGCCAAGTCAATCACCTTCACCACGTACTGGAATGCAGCCTCACCACACATCTTTGAAACCTTTCCAAAGATATGTTTTTCCATATCCACAAGTCCCATATCATAGACATCAATGACTCCGTACTCAAAACATGCGTCTTTGACTTCTTTTACTGCATGAATCCTGATTTTTCCTTCTTGCCCTACAATTTTTACCGCTTGTTCCATACAATTTGCGTCTCCGATTACAATCGGGCGGCTATTCTCATATACAACAGGATTCGCCAAAGCTTTTACGGTAATCTCTGCACCGTTTCCTGCCGGGTCTCCCATGGTGATTCCGACAATCGGTCTCTTGTTCATTTGCTGTCCCTCCCTATTCTATTTGAGTACTTTCAGATAAATATTTCGAATATCATCCAAGCTCAGCTCTTTCATATTATTGACCAACAGCCTGGTCTGTTTGCTTCCCGCATCTACCAAGAAATCTAAATCTTCCATTTTTACGCCAAACTCATTCAGATCTGTAGGAATATTTGTCGCTTTCACAATATCTGCAATCTGCCCAATCATATACTCTGCTTTCTCATCTACGGTCTTCTCATGCTCTTCTGGGAATACCGCATCACACAGCTTCGCAAGTCTCTCACTGCAAGCGCTCTTGTTATATTCCATCACATGAGCAAATAAAATCGCATTGGAGACACCATGAGCGATGTGGTATTTTCCTCCCAATGGATAAGACAACGCATGAACCGCAGTCGTTCCACTTCCTGTGATTGCCACTCCGCCGTAAAATGCGCCCAACAGCATGTTATTTTTTGCTTCCATATTTTCAGGATTGTCGTAAGCTTCTTTAATATTTTTGAAAATCAATTTCGCAGAAGCTGCCGCATACGTATCGGAAAATGGAGTAGCCTTTTTGGAGGTATAACACTCCACCGCATGAGCCAACGCGTCTACGCCGGTCGCTGCCACAATCGCTTTCGGTAGTTTTCTAATCATCTGAGAATCCAGCAACACGTAATCTGGAATCATGCTATCATTGACAATACCCTTTTTGGATTCCTCTTCCGGAATCGCAACAATCGCATTACAGGTGGCCTCTGAACCGGTTCCACAAGTCGTCGGAATCATCACGGTTTTCACCTGTTTCTTTGCCAAAGACGGATCCTTCAAAAGATCTCTCACTGTATAGCTAGCTCCTTTTAAGACAGAGCATAATTTGGCCGCATCCATAACGCTTCCGCCGCCGATGGCTACAATCAAATCCCCACTACAGCCTTCTGCTTCCTTGATGACTCTTTCCACATCCTGATAAGCAGGCTCCGCCGTAAGATCGTCAAAAATCTGATATTCCGCTTTTATCTCATCTAATGTGTTTGTCAGAATATCTAGAAGACCGGCACCTCGGATTCCCTTGTCTGTAAACACAATCAGCTTTTTCGCATTTTCTTTCTTAATGATGTCTTTAATATTCTCAACGCATCCTTCTCCGCCGCATACGCATGACGGAATCTTAATTTGATAATTCATTTTATCTCCTCCAATTGTTTCATTATGATACGTTTTTTGGTTCTTTGTTTCTTTTTCTATACAATACACTGATTTTCGATTCTATTCAATGCTTTCAATTTTATTTTTTGTTTTAATTTGAAACGTATTAAGTTTTGTTAGTTTCATTTTGACACATTTTTTATTTATTTCTTTTATATGTTGACTTTTAAATCTTTTTTTTCAAAAACCTTCCCTTTTCCGTTGACAAATAAAACACTTCTGGATTAACTTATAGATACCCTCCTTATCCATGTGTACACTGAAGGTAAGGATTCCATATGATCTCTCATACAGTCTTACCCGCTTCGGGTAAACCAAGAATAGGAGAATGCTCATGCAGAAAATAAAAATACTCGCAGTCGCGCCCTATGAGGGCATGGCTGATACTATCGCTATCCTGGCTAGCCAGCGGGACGACATCGAGCTCACTGCACAGACCGGCGATTTGAATACTGGTAAAAAAATAGCCATGGAATTGGCCCACAAAAACTACGATGTCATCATCTCTCGCGGCGGTACTGCCGAATTAATCCGTTCTACCGTAGACCTACCCGTCGTCGATATCTCCATATCCGGCTATGATATCCTACGTACTATCAAACTTGCGCAGAATTATTCCGGAAAATTTGTCATCGCCGGTTTTTCCGGCATAACCAGTTATGCTCGTGTGCTCTGTGATTTACTTCAGTATGACATTGATATCATCACCTTCTCCAGTGAGGAGAATGCGGTCGCTGCCCTGCGTACCGCCAAAAAAAAGGGCTGTACCCTGGTCCTCTGCGATATGACCGGCTCAAACGCTGCCAAAAAGCTAAACCTGAATTCTATCCTGATTACCTCCGGAACTGAGAGCATCAATGACGCCATTGACGAGGCAGTAAAACTCGTGCGTTCCTCTCAGCATGTATACAAACAAAAAGATCTGTTTCAGGCACTCCTTACCAATGAGGACCGTGAATTTCTAATCTACGATCCTGCGGGCTCCCTTTGGTTTTCCAGTCTGGTGGTCGATGAGATGACTGTATCCCTCATGCATTTTGTCCAAACTTATCTAAGCGCTTTCCTGAAGGTTCCCAATCAATGTGTCGAAAGGCAGATTCGCGACAAAATCTATACCCTCAAGAATCGCCATCTCTATTATGCGGAACAGAAATATACCGCTGTCACCATACAGCAAAAAGAGGCGCTCTATCCTGAGGAGGACTTCGGAATTACTATTTACAATAAATCTGACCAACTGCCCAATGATTTCCTAGATTTTTACAGCAGCTCTAACAACATGGGGAACATCTCTCACATGATCGAGGAGTACAGCAAAAGTCGCCTGCCAATCCTAATGATTGGAGAAATTGGCACCGGAAAAGACAAAGTGGCCTCCCTTCTCTATGAAAACGGCCCTTTTGACAGTTCACCCTTCTACAAAATAGACTGTGAGTTTATGAATGAAAGAAAGTGGAACACCTTAATCAGCAGCGATAATTCCCCCTTAAACAGCCTCCATTCCACTATCTATATTAAAAATCCAGGAGCCCTCTCTAAGAATCAGGCCGAAAAGCTTTTTCTCTATCTGGAACAGACCAACCTAGCTAAGAGAAACCGACTTTTATTCTCTCTGGTGTTAAACTCTGATCAATACCCGGAGACTACCACCGTTCGGGATTACCTAGAAAATCATCTGTCCTGCCTAACCTTAAAGCTTCCTCCTCTAAGAGAACGCGCGGACGATATTCCCAGTATCACAGCCCTGCATTTGCACAAGCTGAACGTCTCCCTGGGAAAACAGATCATCGGTTTTGAGACAGAGGCCATGGAACTTATGACCAATTTTTCTTGGCCCCACAATTTGGACCAGTTGCAGCATGTACTGAAAGAGCTCATCGTGATCACTCAAACTCCTTATATCGTATACCAGGATGTAAAACATATGCTGGAACAGGAGACCACGCCTTCTTATGGCCTCCCTTCTGCTAATCTAGACCTCCATCAGACATTAGACGAGATCAATTACCAAATCATCCAAACTGTACTAAAAGAAGAACATGGAAACAAAGAAAAAACTTCTCGTCGGCTAGGTATTAGCCGAAGTACCCTTTGGAGAATCTTGAAAAATTACGGGAAATAATCGCGCGATATCATGTACAGCTTATTACACAATAAAAGATGCCAAGAACCTTAATTTAAGATTCCTGGCATCTTCATATCTCAGAAAATTGTCTCTTTACTGAAGCATCTCTTCCTTTTTCTTGAGAATCTCCTCCACTGCCGCGCAAGCCGGACAGTCGCAGTAAACTGCTCCTGCTGCCTTGATATCTTTTGCGTGCTGCGCAACTTCTTTTGTCTTATCCGGACCAAATACTTTTGCCCCACCCTCTGACTCCGCAAAAGCTATCAGTGTGTCGATGGGCATGATATCTGCCTCCAACTCCGCAATATATTTTCTGGTCTCATCAGCTTCTTTTTCCGTTCCCACCGCGCTTAACCACTCTTTAGCAGACGCTCTCGTCTCACTGCTGCAGGTAGGAGCGTCAATCAGTTCCTGTGTCTTAGCCACAACAAAATCCAATACTTCTTTCTTCATAGTCTGCGACCTCACTTATTCTGAAATTTTCTCATATTGTACCATATTCTCTCAGAATTTGCAATTCAGCGAACAAAAGAAAGGCACAGCTTTCTGCCGTTTATTTTGTACGCACGTTTTCATCGGCGACCAGTCACTTTAGATTTTCTCCCCGTCTACAATCCGATAGCCTTTTACATGGATACAATAAGTCCTATTTTTATATAACTTTGTCTTATTCGGCAAAAAATCTAACCATGGTTCTCTATTCCGTTCGAAGCGCTGTCACTGGATCGCTCTTAGCTGCCTTCTTCGAGGGAATCAAACCTCCCAAAAGAGTTAAAAGCACGCTGAGAAGCACCAAGACTACCGCATACTGGACAGGAAGCACCGCATTGATATTGTCTGTATCCGCCAGATGATGAATCAGCATATTCCCAGGAATCAGCAAAAACAGAGTTAGGCCGATTCCAATCAGTCCCGCACAAAGACCGATGATGACGGTCTCCGCGTTGAACACCTCAGAAACATTCCCCTTAGAAGCACCGATCGCACGCAGAATTCCGATCTCCTTTTTCCTCTCCAGAACACTGATATAAGTGATGACTCCGATCATAATCGAGGAGACAATAAGGGAAATTGCTACAAATGCGATCAGCACATAACTAATGATATCAATGATATCGGTGACAGACGACATCAAAGTCCCCACTACGTCAGTATAGGTGATTACCTGCTCCTCTCTGCCTTCGTCTTCCATTCTCTGGTTATACGAATCCAGGACCTTAATGACCTCTTCCTTACTCTCGAAATTCTTTGGATAGATACTGATCTCGCTGGGCTCATCGAAATCCACATACCCAAGCGACTGTAAATTCCCTTCAAAAGTGGCATTGGCGGTACTACTCATGGACATCATTAACTCTACCAATTCCTCCCCGGTCATATTCATGGAAAAGGCGTCGGAAAAAGCCTCAGCGTCAATATTCATGGAGTCCTCCAGGCTATCCCCGATCTGGGACATGGCCTGCTGCATTGCCGTCTCCATCCGGGTACTGATCTGCTCCATGATCTGGGACATTAGCTGCTCCACTACAGAAGAGATCTGAGATTCCATGCCTGCGGAAAGCGTCTCAGAATATGTGGACATCATCTCCTTAAAGTATCCTTCAAAAGCGCTGCTAAGCTGCTGCCTAAGTCCTTCCGTATCCACCGCGCCCATTAGTCCCTGCATCAGTTGAAGCTGAGCCTTTTCTGTCCCCAGATAGTCCAAAAAATGTTCTCCCATTCGTCCAGGGTCTGGCAGTCCATTGACTACAGCATACTCCTGATATCCGCTCGCTAGAGCCATCGCCAGTCCTTCTAGCTGTTCCGGGGCCACCTCTAAATCACTACTGGAATCGAGAATCTCAGAAACCCAGTTCTCCAAAATTTGTCTGGCCTCCTCCGTCTGCAAATACTCCATCAGATACGTTTCCAGTTGTGAGACGTCTGTATAATTGTTTTCCTGCACATAGGCCAGAAACCCAGTCAGAATCTCCCGAAACAGCTGTTCAAACTGATCGGTAGAAACGATGATGTCACCATTCTCCTGAATAATTCCTAAAATGTGCTCTTTTAAAATCTCCTTTGCCCCATCGGATCGAAGGTATTCCAGAAAATTCTCTCCTAAATGTGAATAGTCCGCCTGGGGGTTTTCAGTCGCATACTCCTGGTATCCGGCCAGCAGTCCGTCGAAAATCTCTCTAAAATTTTCAGCAGAGACAGACAGCTCTATATTCCCAAGCACTTCCTCCAAATTCAGCCCTTCCATGGCAGGAAGATCGATCTGCATATCGTTAAAGTCCATCATCCCGCCTAAGTCAATCGTGGAACCGTTCGTATCGAACAGCTCCGAGAGGTCAACAGAGCCCGTCAAATCTTCCAGCGCCAGCCCTCCATCCATGCCAAATGCCTCCCGCAGAGCTTCCTCATCCACAGTGACCAACGAGTCCATATCGAATTCATTCTCCTCGCTTTCTTCCCCGAAGGCTTTTCCAGTGAACACATTGAGGCTTCGGTTTTCAAGCTGTTCTTTCACGATTTCGCTGCCTGCTGCCTCTTTGGCCACATACTCTGTCAGTTCAGCAGGATAAACGATGCCAGTGCTCAAAAGTGCTCCGTTGGCGTCCTCGGCGGGCTGAACCACGCCGACAATTTTCAGATCTTCTCCGTTCTCCACCAACTCTTTCATATACTTGTCGTTTTCGCGCTTATCCCGCCATAATCCATACTCGTTGTCATACTGGTAATAATCCGAACTATTCACCTGTTTGAAAGTAATCCCCAGCAGGTCCTCATAGGAATAGTCCCCCATATCCTTTGGAACCTCAACATCCTCCTCATCGATGAACTGCTGAATCATCTCATCCAGCTCTAACGGGTCCCGCAGTCCCAGCGTATACAGCATAAAATCACTGATGCCGCCGCTGGATGTGAGAACCACCACACACTCATTGTGATTCTTAGGCCACCGCCCTGCCTGCACATCATACTGATCTTTGTACAAATCCTCATTCTTTGGCATTTCAAAGAAAACATTCGTACTCATCATTGAGGACATCATACTGCTGGAGCTGGTGGAAGACCCCAATCCCAGAGCTTCAAAAGAAGTGTCCGGATGCACCTGGCGGATATCGTCCCCATTTTGTTTATATATCTGTGGAGAGACATTATAAGAATATTCTATCGCATTGATATAATTTTCTATTTTGCTGTCGCCACTGTCCAGATATGTCTTCAAGGATGCCAAATCATTGGAGTCCATCGTGGAAAACATATCGGTGATCATTTGGATGACATGAATCTCTCTGTCCGTTCCGTCCTCATCGCCTCCGGCTCCGGCACTGCCGGCCATTAAAGAGGTCAGATCAAATCCCGTGCTCTGAATCTCTAACGGATACTCGGAGAGAGTTTCCTCCTCCACAGTCTGAATATAGGCATTCACCCCGGTGGAGAGCGCTAAGATTAGAGCAATCCCGATAATACCGATAGAACCTGCAAAAGAAGTCAACAAAGTTCTGGCCTTCTTTGTCCGTAGATTGTTAAAGCTCAAAGACAGAGCTGTCAAAAAAGACATGGAGGATTTCCCCATGTTCTGATGCTTAGGTTTCTCACAGAGTGACTCATCTACTTCAAATGGGTCTGAATCCGTTCGTATCTTGCCGTCCCGCAGATTCACAATTCGTGTCGCGTACTGTTGTGCCAGTTCCGGATTATGAGTGACCATGACCACAAGACGGTCTTTCGCCACTTTTCTCAGAAGCTCCATCACCTGAACACTAGTATCGCTGTCCAGTGCCCCAGTGGGTTCATCCGCCAGCAGAATATCCGGATTATTCACCAAAGCCCGAGCAATAGCCACCCGCTGCATCTGGCCGCCCGACATCTGGTTGGGTTTCTTATGGAACTGTTCTCCCAGTCCCACCTCCTCCAAGGCTTTCTTTGCCCGTTCCGTACGCTCTGCTTTTCCAATGCCAGAAATCGTCAGCGCCAACTCCACATTGGCCAAAACCGTCTGGTGCGGAATCAGGTTGTAGCTTTGGAATACAAACCCGATGGTATGGTTCCGGTAAGAATCCCAGTCCCGGTCCTCATACTGCTTTGTGGAAATTCCGTTGATAATCAAATCTCCGCTGTCGTACCGGTCCAGACCGCCGATGATATTCAAAAGTGTGGTCTTTCCGGAACCACTGGGGCCTAAAATTGCCACAAATTCATTGTCTCTTAAATTCAAGCTAACATTATCCAGGGCTTTCTGCACAAATTTTCCGGTGGTATATTCTTTGCATATGTGCTGTATCTGAAGCACTCTGTTCATCTCCCTATCTACATAAAATCGCGTATACTTTCTTCAGTATACGCGTTCCTAAAAATTCTCTCAATGTTCCACTGAAAAATAATTGTGAATTCTTTGTGACTAAAACACCTTACAAGATATTGGATGCTAGAACAAGAACGACTTCTTTCTCCTTGTACATTATGAATCTCTGTTTTTCGTTAATTTTCTCATTTTCATGATATAATTTTTATGTACCAGGAAAACCCTTTTCGCGCGAATGCGCGAAAGTTTTTTCCTGTTGCATAAACGCTCCGCTAAGGATGCGCACGCCGCAATAAGGTAGTACACCGCAAGGCGGTGTTGCGGCGGCACACAAAGTGAGCTGTGCCCCTCAAAGATTGAGGGGATGGAGTAATTGAAGTGGGCCGCCCACTTTGTTTTAGATAATGAATGGAGGTAATCTTATGTTTTCTGCTATTTTGGCTGATGATGAAATCAATATTTTAAACTTGCTGGAAGGCTTAATTGACTGGAACGCACTAAACATAAAAATTGCTGCCAAATGCATGACTGGTACAGAAACCTATCAAAGAATTCTTACAGAAACTCCTGATATCGTCATTATTGACATCAAAATGCCCGGCCTATCTGGGCTAGAAGTCGTCAGAAAAATACAAGAACAAAATATATTTCCGAATTTTATTTTAATCAGCGGGCATAAAGAATTCGAATATGCACGCTCTGCAATTCAATATGGTGTGGAAAATTACCTTGTAAAACCCATCAACAAGGAAGAATTGACAGAAAATCTTCAGCAAATCATACAGCGTATGGAAAAGGAACGTTCCAGCAAAAATTACGAAAAAATGCTGGAAAATCAAATTGAGACAAATTTAGCTATTTCAAGAACCCATTTCTTGAAAATGCTCTTTCTGTCTCCTGATTTGCAAGAACAAAAGTCCCTTGAAGAACTCAATCAGATTTATGGGTTAGAATTATTTTCTGGTTTTTTTCGTGTGATCTCTATTAAACCAGATACGAAAAAGCTTTTTACTCTTCCGCAATACCAGATTCTGTTGAAACAAATTTATGAATATGCCTGCCAAAAATTTCATGCTTCCTCTCAGAAAGCTTATGGAATTATTGATAATAATGAAATAATTTTTCTTATGAACTATACTTCTGAGGAAGAGTTGGCTGTTTTTTTAATATCTGTATTTGAATTGTTAAAGAATAAGTTCTACAGCTATTGTTATGTCACCTTGGGAATTTCTTCCCGAAGGGAACAACTTTTTCAAGTTTCGTTCCAGGAGGCTCACGCTGCAGTTATCAGTCGAATCTTTTTAGGAAAACATCGAATCATTGACTACAGCGGTTTGTCACAGTTTAAATCCAAATTAAATTTATCTACATACTTAGAACAGATCGGTACCTATATAGACACCTTAAATCTTTCCGGCGTAGAGAAATTATTTCTCCACCTGCAGGAAGATTTTTCCAACGATACAATTTCTCCGTCATCTGTCATCGATCTCTGTGCCAAATTTCTTGAACTGTTGAAAGACCAAATCCGCAATCAGTATCAAAAAGCTGGTATAGATTATGACTTCCCCAAAAAACAATATCAAGCGCAGATACAAAACGCCTCTTCCAAAGAAGACCTGATATCTACATTAAAACATATGATAATTGGGGAAATTTCAGCCTTTCAAAAACTACAGTATACCAAAGATAGCCGTTATATCAGTCAGGCGAAAGAATATATCCATGACCATCTTGACCAAAATATTACCTTAAACGAGGTTGCGGAAATGCTTTATATCAATCCATCTTATTTCAGCACACTATTCAAGAAAGAAACCGGTGAAACGTTCAGCAATTACATCACGCAAACCCGCATCGGACGTTCGAAGGAATTGCTAAGAGATTTAAAATACTCCATCTCAGAAGTCAGCGCCATGGTTGGATATCAGGATTCGAAATATTTCAGCAAAGTATTTCAAAAAACTGTTGGAATCAAACCTTCAAAATTTCGAAAGCTTTACACAAATTAAGAAATACACCGGTATCAAACCTGTTTCGACAGCGCGGTCAGAAAACTTTTAAAATCATTTTGCTCAATGCCTTATTCGTAAACTCAAATTTTACAGTAATCCAGCGAAAGGAATCCTTGCAGCCATGCAGAAAATAATCCGCAAAAGCCTTCCCTTTTACAAACGTTTTCTTTACATTTTAACTTTTTTTTGTTTAAATTTTATTGTTATCCTGATGATTCCAAACACAATCCTACGGATTTTCTGTTCTGTCCTGACTTTATCTGCTGTCTTAGCGTCAATCCCGTGGATTCTGTTTCCACTTTACCATCTTCACATCTTCTTTCAAGAACAGAGAATCCTGACTGAGCAGCGGCTTCCATGTAAAGATCACGATTCCAAAGCAATCAATTGTTTTTTGGACCGCTCCTATGAAAAAGCCTGCTCTATTGAAAATACCCTTTCTGACCGAAACATTGATTATCTGTCCAAGCAGATTAACACTCATTTTTTTTATAACACCTTAGATTCTATTCGGGGACGTGCTTACTGTGACGGTGCTTATTTCGTCGCAGACATGATTGAAACTTTATCTGCTTTTTTCCGATATAGTATTTCACGTAAGGGGAATATCGTATCCATACAGGATGAGCTCCAAAACCTGAATTCTTATATGAAAATTCAAATGTTTCGTTTTGGAGATCGTATTCAATACCATGTTGTCACGGAGCTTAAAAATCTAGAACAGTATCAAATTCCAAAACTCACTCTTCAGCCCATCGTCGAAAATTCCATCATTCATGGCATTGAGCATTACGAAAAAGGCGGAAAAATCGACGTACAAATTGAAGAAACCGATTCCACCGTCCTAATCCATGTTCGAGATAATGGCATTGGAATAAAAAAAGAAATATTAGATCAGATTAACTATAATTTTGAGAACAACTACTTTGAGAGTGCAGAGCTACAGAAAAAGCATTTAAATATCGCGTTAAACAACATCAACAATCGCATCTGTCTTCTCTATGGAACAAAATATCATTTACACATATTCAGTACTCAAAATCTCGGTACCGAAGTACAGATTACATTGCCTAAACTGCCAAAAACTAAAAGGACACACGATTATGAAAGAACACTTACTACAAATTGATAACTTTCGTTTTGAACAGCAAAATTTTCAGTCCTCTATTAATTTATCTATCTACAAAAGAGAATTAATTGCCGTATGCTCCCCTTCCTTTCTCGATGTAGACAAATTACAGGAAAACTATAAAAGACATCTTTTAAAGGGTACCTTATTTTTCAAAAGCCAGCCCCCTCAGCTCCTTTCAAAAGGAAAACCCCTGAAATACTTTTACACCATTTCTAAATACAGTCATCTTATCTCTTCTCTCTCGATCTCGGACAATATATTTGCGATTCGGAGAAGTTCTTTTCCGAATCTTTTTTACATTCCCAAATATGCCAAGATCGCAGCGGAAGATTTGCTAAAGGAATTTAAACTTTCCATATCCATCCATACTCCTGTCTCTGAATTGACCAAAGCCCAGCAGCACCTGCTTCTCATACTGAAAGCTTATATCAGCTCTGCAAAAATTATTTTTTTAGATGACTTCGTAGAGTCTTATACTTATGCGGAATTCCAGCAGTTCCTCACATTAATCCGTCAACTGAGAGACAGAGAAATCACCTTTTTGGTTTTCTCGAAAAGTCCTTCTCTGGTCACGCAAAATGCAGACAGAATCTTTGTTGTATCCGATGACGGTATCACAAACATTCTTTCTCATGAAAACTACCATGCTGACCGTTTATCCGCCTTGATTCTCGGAAAAACTCCGGAGCTTTTCATTCGCAAAAAATCCTGTCAGCAATCCGGTACGCTAATGAATCTGGACTGGTCCTCCTTCCTTCATGGATTAAAACCACTGACACTTCACCGCCAGGAATGTCTCTGTATTTTTGATTTCTACGGTTCCCATATTGCAAATTTATACAATTTTTTTGTAAAAAAATTCCCTTACTGCTTGGGTGGGAAAACATGTACGAATTACACCTCAGCCATTCAAAATGGCTTAGCTCCTATTGATCTTTCGAATATGATGAAATATTTTTTCCCAGACTTGTCACTTGGCGATAATCTTACCCTTTCAATCTTGAATAAAATCAATACCTTCGGCGTGATCGACCGAAAACTATGGAATTACTGTGTGAATTCTTCTATCCGTGAAATGAAAGGCCACCCTATTGAAAATGCAGAAGATTTATTTCTCTTTCTTCTCATGAAATGGAAATTGAAAAATCCTTCTTTGCTGCTTTTATCAGACTTTAATACGACCTATTCAAACCGTTCAGACCTTTATCAAAATATTTCTCAGATCAACCAGGAGGGCGCCGCTTTGGTTTTACTTTCCACAAATCTGTGGAACTGCCTATATTTTGCTGACACTCTCCTGGCTATTAAGAATACTGACGACTACCGTATCTTCCACAAAGAAGATTCAAAGACATTTGAAGATAAAGTAAAAAATTACCTTTATGGAACAAAGTGTGCAAGCCCATCTCAGATGCCCCATCCCCTCAATCTTTGAGGGGCGCAGCTCACTTTGCGCACCGCCGCAGTACCGCTTTGTGGTGAAATCTCCCATTGCAGCGTGCGCATCCACAGCGGAGCATTTATGTGATAGGAAAGAGCTTTCACGCATCAGCGTGACAAGGTCTTTCCTATTACAAAACAAACCTTTTTTAAAATAGCTTTTGCATCTTATACTCGAGCTCCTGATAATCCTCCAGCAGGTGATCTCTCATGGTCAGAAAGAGCGGATAAAGCTCTCTATATATTTTACTCCATTCCGAAATCGGCTCGATCACCTGCTCCGGGGACTTCATAATTTCGTATGCCTCTTCCATACTGCGATAGATGCCTGCTGCATATCCAGCTAACATGGCGTCTCCTTTTGGCGCTCCGCTCAAAGATGTCGAGACATGTACCGGCATGTCCAAGACAGAAGCCTTTATGCGCAGCCATTCACGGCTGTTTGCACATCCGCCTGCAATTTTCATACAAGACAGCTTGGCGCCTTCCTTTTTGGCCTCCTCACAAATTTCTTTTAGCACATATGCATTTCCCTCATAGACCGCCCGCAGCATATCAGCTCTGGTCGTCAGAGCTGTCAAGCCCAGATACATGCCTTTTACCGCGCTGTCCCACAATGGTGCCCGTTCTCCCATAAGATATGGATAAAAGAAGACGCCGCCGCTGCCGGGTCTCGAAGAACGTACCATTTCTTCATACATTTCGTATATGTTTTTCCTTCCCGCAGCCTGCATCTTTTGGCGTTCTGTCTCTTCTCCCATAGATTCCCGAAACCATCGAACGGTATCTCCTGAGGAATTCGTAGGCCCAAACAGCAAGCAAGGAACCTCCTTGGTACTGACGATAGGAGAAAAAGACAAAAGCTTGGATTTCTCTGATGGCGGTTTTTTGCCGGCAAAAAAATTGTTGCTGGAAGTTCCTGTAATTTCCGCCGCCTCTCCTTGGTGATAAATTCCTAATTCCAGCAGCGCGGCCGCAGAGTCTACGCCTCCCACCAACACAGGGGTTCCTTCCCGCAGGCCAGTCATTTGAGCGGCTTCTTTCGTCACTGTTCCAAGAATTTCATCCGCCCTCTTCACTGGCGGCATCCAATCTCTCAACGGAATTTCAATTACTTTTTCCAGCTCCTCGGACCAGCAGCGTTTTTTCAAATCATAGCACAGGGTCATCTCTGCCTGCCCTTCATCAATCGCTAACTGGCCGGTAAGCTTGTAATTCAGATAAGTATTGGCTTTTACAATATGCCGGGTCCTTTCATACAGTTTCGGACAATGATTTCGATACCAAATTAAATTCATAATTTGATAATAGGGGTCTGCATAGGCGCCAAATTCCCGTTTGATTCTTTCTCTTCCATAAACTTTTTCCAACCAGGCGGTTTCTTCGGCGGCTCTTCTGTCCATCCAAATATGCGCCCGGCATAGGGGATTCCCCTGCTCATCCAAAGGAAGCATCGCCATCCCCTGTGAGCTCACACAAATCGCCGCAATCTCACTGTCCGTCCAGGAAATCTGACTCGTAACTTTTCCTATGGAAAATACAGTATCCTGCCACCAAACATTCGGATCTTGTTCTGCCCAGTTAAAGTGTTCTGAGATCGTTCGATAATTTCCAGCCTCTCCTTTTGCAGCACAATTTCCATCTTCCGAAAACAACATAGCTTTCACATTTGTAGTCCCAAGATCCACACCCAGCAAATACTTTTTCATTGTTCCACCAATCCTTCTCAAATTCTCAGGCTTCTTCCCGCATGAAAGAAGCTATTTCCTCAAAAATCACCCCTAAAGCATAAGCTCCCGCGTCCGGATATCCTAAGCTTCTTTCTCCAACCGTTCCTGCCCTTCCCATTCGAGCTACCATTTCTTTGGTCTTCTCAGCGCCCTCCTTTGCTTTCTTGGCTCCTTCCTTTAGCGCCGCTTTCCAAAGCAATTTCTGATCTGCCGCAGCTCTTAAAGCCAATGAGCATGGAATCAATGCGTCAATCAAAGTCTTGTCTCCAAGTACTGCGCCTCTTCCAAAAGAACGTTCGCCCGTCTTTTGAATTCCCGCCACGGCGCTTTCCACTATTGCCGCAAAGTCATCCAAATCAAGCACCTTTTTTCTCCTGCTGCCAAAGCGGCTGCCCGAAAAGCGGAACCCCAGACAGGCCCTGACGCTCCCCCGCAGTTTTCCATGATAATCATAGAGCAAGCCAAAAGAAATTCTTGAACTGTGCTGAATTTCTCTTCAAGCAGCATTTCCCATTCTCTTTTTACCTCTCGAAATCCCTTCGCGATACTCATCCCAAAATCGCCGTCCCCTGCATAGGAATCCAGTTTGCAAAAGGCTTTCTCATTTTTCAAAATACATTGACACATCTGATATACCATTGCCGCAATATTTTCCACGGTCATGCCTTCTTTTGAGATCACTCTCCAACTCTCTTCACATCTCATTTCTCCTTCTATCTTTTCAGCCTTCTTTAGAAGAGGCATAAACACTGCTTTTTCCACAGGTCCATCCACTCGAAAATAAGGCGCCGTACTTGGAAAATCTAAAAGCTCTTTTAATTCCTCATCCAGCTTCAGCAAAGAGATGGAGCATCCTTCCATGTCAATACTCGTCATATAATTTCCGACAAATTCTCGATATACTGGAATTCCTCTTTTGTCTAGCTCACGATTCACAGAATAATTCATCAAATACAGCTCTTGAAGGGGCGTAGCTCCAAATCCATTTACCAGCAATGCGACCTCTTCCCCTTTTTCCAGAGACAGATCTTCCAAAAGCTGCGTAACCATCCGATGGGCCATCTCATCGGCTGTCTGCATATTCTCCTGGCTTCGTCCTGGCTCCCCGTGAATACCGACGCCATATTCCATCTGCGTATCTCCGAGCTCAAATGTAGGCGTTCCTGCCGCGGGCACTGTACAGGAACTATAGGCAAATCCGATTGTCCGCACATTGTCTGCGGCTTTCTGCGCTGCTGCACATACTTGACTAAGGTCCCTTCCCTTTTCTGCCGCCGCTCCTGCGATTTTATGTACAAAGACAGTGCCTGCCACGCCTCTTCGCCCAACGGTATACAAGCTGTCCATGACAGCTATATCATCTTCCACCTTTACCATTTCTACGGAAATTCCTTCTTCCTTTGCCATGGCAGCCGCATTGGAAAAATTCATAAGATCACCGCTGTAGTTTTTCACAATCAGTAATGTCCCTTTTTCCCCTGCGGTTTCCCGCAGTCCCTGGTACACTTGAACCTGAGAAGGAGACGCAAATACATCTCCGCATATCGCAGCATCCAGCATTCCCTTTCCCACATAACCGGCATGAGCAGGCTCATGTCCGCTTCCTCCGCCGCTGATTAAGGTCACTTTTCCAGGATTTAAGCTCTTTTTTCTGATAATCTTATATTTAGGGTTCCATACTACATCTGGGTTTGCATGAGCGATCCCGCTGCACATTTCCAAAACTACGTCCTCTGGCCTGTTTATTATTTTCTTCATATCCATAAACCTCTCATGTAATCAATAACAGTGTTTACAGCCCTTCCTCTTCTTTTCATTTCTCAAACAAGAATTTCTCAGGAAGCTTCAGCTGAAAAGCTTCTGCCATATCCCGGAAATTCTGTACGCTGGGCACTTGAAGTTTCTCTGCTGCCATAGAACGGACCTTTACCAGAATTTCCGCGCTTTTTTCAATCGTGTGCATCAACCCAAACGTATCCTCAAAAGTATCTCCTGTCACAAATAAACCATGCTGCGCCCAAAGCACCGCATCATAGGTTTTCATTTTCTCACACGTCAGTTTTGCGATTTCCACTGTCCCGGGAACCATCCAAGGCAGTACCCCAATCCCTGCCGGAAATGTCATCGCGCACTCTGGTTCCATCTCCCAAAGCTCTCTGGTAAACGCCTCATCCTGCAAAGGAAGCACAAATGACAGTGCAATGATATTGGCTGGATGAGCGTGATATACAAAACGGTATGTTCCTCCCGTCACTTCTTTTTTCACGGACTGACACATCAGGTGAGCTGGGAGCTCGCTCGTAGGTTTTCCTCCATGTTCCAGCCCCCAAACGATACGATATGCCTGTCCTTTTTCATCCAGTTCAATGATTCCTAACGCATCCTTTGGCTCTAGTTCCGCATTTCTCATGGTCTTTCCGCTTCCCGTCACCAAAAAGCAATCGCCTGCTAAATTTTCCATCGGCTTTTTCAGAGAAACCCATTCCCGTTCTCCATTTAATTCCAGCCCTGCCAATTCTTCCCGCTCGATACGATAGGTCAGATTTCCTCCATGGTATTCATGCCATCCAAGGCTCCATCCATCCACGCACATACGTATAAATTTATTCAAATGTTGATTTTTCTCCATCGCTGAATCTCCTCTTACACAGTAAACCCTCATGCTGCCTGTCGGCGACACCTCCATAAAATATAAGTTACGAATTGCTCCGTGCCTCGCACTTCCGCAATCCTGACAGGCATTCGCACTCTGGCGCATACCTATTGCCTCGTCCAATGTGTGCGTCTCGGCAAGCAAGCTTGCCAGACGCTGTCCGCGAGCTTATATAGTAAATTTCAAAGGTTCTCGCTTTAAAAACCGCTCAAATTCTGTCTTGATAATTTTCAGACTGTTCTTCAAAATATCATTGGTAATTCCTGCAGAATGCGGCATTAAGGTAACATTGTCCATGGAAAGCAGCGGTGAGTCCAACGGAAGCGGTTCTTTTTCATAGACATCCAGCCCTGCTCCTCGAATCTTTCCTGTCTGCAACGCCTGAATCAATGCCTTTTCGTCCACCAAGGCCGCCCTTGCTGTATTAATAAAAATAGCGTTGGGCTTCATCAAGGAAAACTCTCTTTCTCCAATCATATGTATGGTTTCCTTACACACCCGCGCGTGCATAGTAACTACATCCGCCTGCCGCAACAATTCGTCCAATTCCACCTGCTCCACGCCGTCTTCTTTCAAGATCTCGGGCGAAGTGATCGGCTCATATGCAATCACTTTAGAGCCAAAGCCTGCACAAAATCTTCTGGCTACGGTTCTGGCAATCCCACCATATCCCACAATCCCGATCACCAAATTGCTGATAGCGGCATGGGAAGCGTCGTTGTACTTCTCTTCTGTCCATTTACCATGATTCGCGATCAGGTTTCTTCTCACAATTCCACGGCATTCTGATAAAGTCAACGCAACAGTCATATCTGCGACCACTTCTGCTAACCTGGACGGTGCAAACGACACCTGAATTCCTCTTTTTTTAGCATAGTCTACGTTAATATTCTCACAGCCACTCCTTATCGTCGCGATGAACTTTAATTTTTTTCCCATCTCGATCACTGCGGAACTGACAGCTCCCCATTGAATCAGCAAGATGTCCGCGTCTTGAATCTTATCCAGAACCTCTTGATCCGGTTCTATCCATTCCGGGCCTTCTTTTTCCATTCTTTGTACATATTCTTCAAATGTATTCATCCGATATACATTGGTATCCTTTGCATACTCAATCTTCAAATCTCTTAAAGCTTCCAAATCCGATTCCGCACACATAGCCTGAAATTCTTCCGCTAAGTCTGGATAACGGTCAATAACCAAAACTTTCATCCTTCCACCACCTAGTTCGCCTTCTCTTTTTCGTGTGTAATCACCATTTTACGACTCTTTTCTCTCTTTTCACGCAGACAGTCAATGCTTACAACCACCAGCAGTACCAATCCCTTACACAACAGCTGTGTATAAGAGTCCACACCCTTTACACCCAGGCCATTGCTCAGCACTCCCATGACTAGGACGCCTTGTACAACCCCCAGCATCTTTCCTTTGCCTCCTGAGAAGGCAATTCCGCCAACTACACAGGCAGTGATGACATCCATCTCATATCCTTCTCCAGCAGCCGGCTGACCAGAGGCAATTCTCGACATCAGGACAATAGACGCCAAGCCCACAAACAAACCGTTTACCACATAAGAAAGAATCATAATTTTTTTGGAAGATAGCCCTGAAAGTCTAGTAGCTTCTTCATTAGAACCAACTGCATAAAAATACCGGCCAAGGTAAGTACGGTTCAAAATGAAAGCACCGATCAAGAAAATTACAATCATAATGATAATAGGCACTGGCACAATACCTGCAATATATCCCTGTCCGATAATTTTCATCCCTTCAGGCAAGCCGTAAATGGGAGAAGCACCGGTAAAGATATAAACTACACCCTGCAATACCTGCTGCATAGCCAGCGTACAAATCATCGCGGGCATTCCCGTTAGTACAATCGCCATTCCATTGAATGCAGAGATCGCAACTGCAATCAAAACTCCTATGATGCAGGCTGCCACACAGGGAACGCCGTTTACAATCATGAGTGCTGTGGCACAGCTGACCAAAGACAGCTGAGAACTAATAGAAAGATCCAAGCCTCCGGCAATCATAACCATAGCAAATCCTGTAGATAAAATTCCCAGCACAGCAATCTGCCTTAACAAACTCATTCCATTGTTGATGGTCATAAAACCCGGCGCTGAAACAGCGAAATATATGACTACGACGGCTAAGAGAATTAACACCGTAAATTTATTTAGAATTTTCTTTAACACATCCACTCCCGTTTTCCTCCTCATTCAATAGACGCATACTTCATAATGCTCTCCTGTGTAAAGGGCTCTTCACTTTTGTCAAAGCTGCCGGAAATTTTTCCTTCTCTGAGAACTAATATCCGGTCGGACATTCCCATAAGCTCTTCCATTTCGGAGGAAACCATAAGGATGCTAATTCCTTGCTCTGTGAGTTGATTCATCAAAAAATAGATTTCTTGTTTTGCTCCAACGTCAATTCCTCGTGTCGGTTCATCAAAGATTAATATTTTTGATTTTCCTGCCAGCCATTTCCCCACAACTACTTTTTGCTGATTTCCGCCGCTTAGATTTTTTACCAACTGATCTTCCGAAGGCGTTTTTATTCGAAGCTGTTCTACTTGCCGTTTCACTAATTTCTTCTCTTCATTTTTATTAATCAACGTTCTGCGTGATATTTTTTTATAGTTAGGCAATGTCAAATTTTCTTTAATCGAAAGCTCCAATACCACACCTTGCCGCTTCCGGTCTTCTGGAATTAAAACAATCCCATGTTTTACTGCTTCTTTTGGGCTGGAAATCCGAATTTCCTTCCCTTCCATATAGATCTTTCCTTTTACAACCGGATCGGCTCCAAAAATCAATCTGACAAGCTCCGTACGCCCTGCGCCCACCAGTCCTGCCAAGCCTAAAATCTCACCCTTTCGCAGTGTAAAATTAATGTCTTCCAGCCCATTTCCATACAGATGCTCTACCCTCAAAATCTCCTCCTGAGGTTTTTTCGTGCGTTCCGGATAAGTTTCTTTCAAAGTTCTCCCCACCATCAGATTAATCAAGGTCTCTCTATCCAGATTTTTTGTGTATTCCGTCATTACTTTTTCTCCATCCCGCATGATCGTAATACGGTCTGTCAACTCAAAGATTTCGCTGATTCTATGGGAAATGTAAATAATAGTTACTCCTTTTTCCTTCAATTTCCTTATTAACCGAAACAAAAGCTCCACTTCCACTTGCGTCAATGGTGCAGTTGGCTCATCCATAATCAAAATCTTTACATCCTGGCTCACTGCCTTAGCAATTTCTACCAACTGCATCTGAGCAACTGTCAGATTTTCCACTAACGCATCCGGATCGATCTTTATCCCAATTTCTTGAAAAAGTTCCCAGGTCCTCTTCTTCATTTCTGAAAACTTTACTGTCCATCCATTTCCCATAAATCTCCCCATAAAAATGTTCTCTGTTACGGACAACGTAGGAATGAGATTTAGTTCCTGATGGATAATCCGAAGTCCTTTCTCTTGCGCTTGATGCGGGGTAATTTTTCGAAACTCATCACTTCCAATATAAAATATCCCTTCATCTGGTTCTATCACCCCTGAAATTGCTTTCATCAGAGTAGATTTTCCTGCTCCATTTTCTCCCATCAGTCCGTGGACTTCTCCTGCATAAAAATCGACGGAAATATCCTTCAAAGCGACAACCCCTGGATATGTTTTTATGATATGGCGTACTGACAAACTCACTTCGCTCTTTTTATCCATATACACTGTTCCCTCTTCTCTGCTTTACTTCAGCACTTCCTCCACATTTTCGATCGTCACTGGATTCATTGGAAAATAATTGATTTTCTCATAATCAGAGTCTTCTCCAAGAACATCTTTCTGCGCACACTCAACCATGTTCTCTCCGACCTTATTTAACTCTAAATCTACGACACATTTAAAAATACCACCCTCTGCTACGTATTCTTTTGACTTTTGGGTTCCATCACAGGAAAATAAGCCGATGTTTTCAGAATTCGTAAGTCCTGCCTGTGCAAAAGCTTCATACACTCCATGCATCGTATCATCGTTAATAGAGACTACCATATTCATGTCTGGATATGCCTGCAAGAAATTTTCGCCTGCCTCCTGCCCTGCCAAAGCAGTGGTACCAGCGCCAGTTATGACAATCTCACCTTCCGGCAGAAGCTCTTCTAAGGCATTGCGGATTCCTGTCTCCCGTTCTGTCAAGAATTCTGAGGAAGGTTCATTTACCAGTCCAATAACCGGTGTCATTCCTTTGCTGACCAGATTCTCTTTTGCCCAGTTTGCAGCCTGTTCTCCAATCTTATATCCCAATTCTTCATTCGACGCCATGAAGCAGTTGGAATAGTCACAGTTTGGTTCCGTATCAAAAACCAGTACCTGAATTCCAGCATCATAAGCTTTCTGCATTGCCTCAGCTCCATCATTCGCATTCATAGGATGTACGATCAATGCATCCACATCACTGGCCATATAATTTTCTATCCCGGTAATCATTTCCTGTACGTCCATTTCATAGTACATCAAAGTTGCATCTATTCCTAACTCATCCGCTTTGTCTAGCATTGCATTACCCATATCACTGATTACCTGAGTAGACGCCTGATTCAGCAAAATTCCTACCTTCACCTGGTCATCATCTTTTTTTGTCTCTGCCTTTTCATTCTCAACCAACTTGCTTTCTGTGCTGCATGCACACATGGAAATCGCCATAACCGCAATCAATAAACACGATACTATTCTTTTTTTCATTCTTCTTTTCTCCTTTATTTTCATATTTTTGTTCAAGCTTGAATTTAATTTTATTATACTTTTATTTCAAGTCAAAACAATGTGACTGATTTTATAAAAAGTGGACTTTTATTGACACATCATAATTCTGGCTTTTTACTCTTATCTTTACTGTTTGGCCTGATTTTATAAGCAGCATAAAAATACTCCTCAATCCGGGTAATTTAAAAGGACAGCCTTCCGACTGTCCCGCGCTTTTCCTGTATTCAGCTATTTCCCTTCTGGTTCTGAGAGCTCTCCACAGACCAATTGCATCAGATCATGATTCGCTCTGATATTTGTTATCTCAAAATAGTTCAGGCTTTGATCCAGCCTGGGAAACTCCCGGCTCGTGCTTTACTTCTCCCCTGACTATTAAGCTACTCTTGATCTCCTCGTATAATAGTAGAAAACATCTTCCACTGCATAATCTTCCCCATTTTCTTTTAAATTAGAATTGCTATACAGTTATGATTAATGTAGAATTGTCTTAATCCTATTATTCGTGTGCGAACATTGTAAAAAGTTTTTCCGGTGGGAAGCCCTCATTAACGCTCCTCTAAGGATGCGCACTTACGAGAGGTAGCTGCGGCAGGCGGCTGTGCTCAGCGTGCAAAGTGAGCTGTGTGCTTCAAGTAATTATTCACTGGATGAAACTTTATAATTATTAACTTGTAGTCCTTGTTGACTACTCCATTATCATGATGGGAGGTATAGCGATGAATAAAGAAAAAGCTTTGAAAAAAGTACAAAGGCGAAAAACCAATCAAATGGATGAAATGGGATTAGAGATATTTCTAGAAAGCGGTTATGGAACAATTGCAGGGGCTGTTATTTGTCTTGTTTTAATCTGTATAAAAGCTTTTTATAATCAACCAATTCAAGATGTTTTTTCCGTATACTGTTTCATTTTTTGCGGGCAGAACATGTATAAATGGCTTCACCAAAAAGAAAAACTTGCTCTATTTTCTGGAATTATATGGGGATTTGTAGCTATATTTTTGTTTATTGTATATATTTCAAAAATATCATAAAAAGGCGGTGTGAAACTTTTTCTGTAAATATGTAACTGAGAGGTTCTTCTATGATAAAATCTAATTCATAGGAGGGCCTTTTATTATGGCAAAACAAAAGAAACCTATACATCGGGTACAAATGACAGAAGGAAAACGTAACATTATCCATCAACTCCTGGAAGAATACGATATTCAGACAGCCGAAGATATTCGGGATGCTCTGAAGGATCTTCTGGGTGGAACCATCAAAGAAATGATGGAAGCAGAAATGGATGAGCACCTTGGATATCCACAAATTGATTCAAAACATTTAAGATGTTCTACATATCTATCTGGTGCTGAATACAAACGTTCAAATTTTTCATCGTCCACAAAGAAATTCATATTCAATCGTTTATGTCCCTTCAATTATCTCGATAAACTTTCGGAAAAATCTACGGTGTTAGATCGTACGGTTTGCACCGCTGGAAGTATTGGATACCCCATTCTTGTCAATTCTGCTCCATAAATTAGAAACTCTTTCATCACATCGTTTACTGTAGAATATCTCGTATATCGTTCAACCATAGAAAATCCTCCCATAATGCAAAAAATCACCGCAAAATTCCTTTGCGATGTCATATGTTCAGGATTTCCTCCTCGTATATAATTTTATCGAATATGTGTTCTGATACCTTTTGCCTTTTTCCAAAAAATAAAAACCTAAAAAACGTTGATTTTACGCGGTTTTCCAGGCTTTTAAATAACAGGGGATGAGAGAATCGAACTCCCGCTAAGAGTTTTGGAGACTCCTGTCATACCATTTGACCAATCCCCTATAGATGCAACATATTATTTATACCACACTGCATTCCATTTGTCAATCCAAATCGACTGCATCTTAAAAAATAAAGTGACCATACAGTCACTTATCTAAAAGGCATTGCACCTTCAAAACTGCATACATGATTCCTTGGAAATCT
>UMLF01069232.1_pt1 | contig 81610 bp, 87 predicted proteins | sample 1966501 | NCBI WGS metagenome assembly UMLF01 (sample SAMEA4836194, study PRJEB28245) | human gut metagenome | biome: gut microbiome; material: fecal sample | place: Denmark | collected 2008 | reverse complement strand
GCAAGACCAGCAACGTTAAATACATATTTAAATGGAGAATATTATAATGGTTTAGATAATTCCATAAAAGATAATATAGAATCCCATACATGGGGAATAGGGGCAGTTGAACAAGATAATGATGATTTATCAGCCCAAATAGTAAGTGAACAAGGAACAACATGGAATGGGAATATAGGATTAATAAGTCATAGTGATTATTTAAGAGCGAATAGTGATATGGCAAATTGTGGAACAGACAAAACAAATTTTGAGAATTATGAAACATGCCGAAATACAGATTGGATGTATATATCAGGAAGTTATTGGTGGATAATTTCTCCGGACGCTGACAGCTCTCGCGCCGTTTGGAATGTCAATGATGATGGCAGCCTCGGCCACTTTGCGAACACTTCCGGCGATGCGCCGCGTCCCGCCGCATATCTAAAATCTGATATCACATTAAGTGGAAGTGGAACTTTAGAAGATCCATATAAAATTGTTTCGTGATGAAATAAGATAAGAATAAAAGGCAAGCCCGAAGGGTTTGGACGACCGCGAAGCGGTCGTTTTACATTGGACTTTTTAATATATGTTTGTTAACAAAAAATCAAAGTAGTAATTAATTATGAAAATTTATCATTTTAATGTATAATTGTCTTAGGAGGAAATGTTTATGTCTGATGTAGATAAAGTTTTAAAAGACAATGATTATGTTATAAGTAATAGTGAAGAAAATAAGAATGATAAGGTTGTAGTTTTAAAAAAAAGTAAAGATTTTTTAAAATGGTTTTTAGGTGATAAGAGTTTACATGATAAAAAGATCGGATTTATTTTAGATGATAATGGCGATGTTAAAAAAATGGAGGTAATGTATGAATTTTTAAAGTATTATTTATCAGTTAAAGATAAATTTACTTTAAAGATGGAGGATTACAACAGTTTATTTGTTAAGGGTTATAGTAATAGATTTTTAGAGGAAGCTTTAGAACAATTTACTTCTAGTAATAAAGGTGGTAAATTTTTAAGAGCCTCATTAATAGCACTTGGTTACCAAAGTTTTGGAAAAGATGACGATAAATATTTACCTTTAGGTATTGCTTTAGAGTTATTTCAAACTTCAATTTTAATTCATGATGATATTATTGATAAAGCGGATAAAAGAAGAGGTTTAGATACTATTCCAGTTAAGTATCAAAAAATATATGGAGATGCGATTAAAGACGGGGATAATTTTGAAGATAAAAGAAAAGATATTGGTAATTCAATGGCTTTATGTTTAGGAGATTTAGGTTTTTATTTAGCTTTACAAATTATAGTTCAAAATTATAGGAATAATAAGAATTTAGATAGGGTTTTAGAATATTATAATGATGTAGCTATTAAAACTTGTGAAGGAGAAATGGTGGATGTTATTTTACCATTTTATGAAGAGTTTTATGGTGAAGAAGATAATTTAGAAAGTCATGTAATGGAAATATATAAACTTAAAACAGCTTGGTATTCAGTAGTTGGACCATACTGTATGGGAGCTATTTTAGGTGGTTTAGATGATGAGAAGGTTCATAAATTAGAAGATGCTTTAATTAATTTAGGTGTGGCTTTTCAAATTAAAGATGATTTACTTGGTATTTATGGTGATGAGAAATATATTGGTAAATCAGTTACATCAGATGTCAGTGAATATAAACAGACAATTTTATATGCTTATGCGATTAATACAGAGTGTAGAGATGAATTACTTAAATATTATGGTAAAAATATAAGTGTTAAAGAGATGGATAAAGTGAAAGAGATATTTGATAAATCAGGAGCTAGGGAATATGCGAATAAGACTATGGATAAATTATTCAAAGACAGTTTTAAAGATATATTAGATTTAGATTTCTTAGATTTAGATAAGAAAAAACTATTATTAGGATTTGCGGAATTTTTGAAGGTTAGGTCTAAATGATTAAGAAAGTAGTATTATGTTTATTTGCTTTATTATTAGTAGGTTGCGGAGTAGAAACTAGAACTATTGATAAGGCAAATGGTGATTCAAAGACATATTTATTTTTTAAAGATTTTGATCCTAATAATTATTATGTTGAACTATGGGATAGAAATAACAACAAAAATGATGATACGAAAATCATAATGGCTAGAAGTGATGATGAATATTATTATGAAATTAATGGCTCAACACAGATGATTGTGATTCAAAAAGATGGCTATATGTATACTTTAGATCCACAAATGAAAAATTATAATAAGGTGGAAAATCCAATAGAAGATTATGCTTATGGAGTATTACCAAGTGATATGGTAACACTTAGAACGGCTGGTTATGAAACTGGCGAAGAAAAGGTTTATGGAAAAAATTATATATATGAAAAGTATACAAATAATAATGATGAATCGACTTATTACTTTGATGGTGATGATTTAGTATATATTAGATACAAAAGTCCAGAGAGAACCGTATTTTTTAAGTATAATTTGACAAAAGATGAAGTTAATAGTACTCTATTTGAAATTCCTGATGATTATTTGGAAATTACTTATTAGGGTGATACTATGACTTTGGATGATATAAAACAGTTTAAAATTAAGATTCAAAGTGAAAATATTCCTTTGAGTGTGAAATATGAATATTTAAAAGGTCTTAGTCAATTACTAGAAACCTATGAATATTCTTTTTTTGCATGCGAAGAGCAGTTTGAAATATTAAAATTATCTTTTCAAAATGAAAAAATAATTTTTAATCAAAAAATAAATATTATTTACCATTATTTAAAAGAAAATAAAAACTTTTTAAATTTAGATAAAAATTCTTTAATTTATAAATGGCTATTAGATAATATCGGGGTTTTGATGGTGATGAAACATTTAGATTTAAGAGCGTATGATATTATTTCAGTTTTTAAATTAGAAAAACACAAAGAATTTCCAGTATTTGATATCAATGATAAATACGTTTATAGGTTAAAACAGTTAGTAGATCATTTAAGAAGTTATGGTGATTTACCGGTTCAAACAGATAAAAATTTTAAGTTTGACGATGGGATTTATATGGGAAGGTTTATCGCTCATAATAAGCGGAAAGTAATGATGTTAAAAGAGGGTAACGAATATGCTTTTGAACTTGCTATTTATTTTGAACAGAAAGATTTAAATTTTGATGATAAGTTAAAAGAAGTTTATGAATATCTTGTTAATTATGGCAAATTACCTTTTACCTCCGATAGCGAAGTTAAATTTAGTAATGGTGAGGTTATGAGTACATGGTTTAGTCATAACCGAAAAAAGATTAGTTTGATGGATAATTATATGGCTAAAGTAATTACTAAGCATTTAAATGGACGTAAATTAAAATTTATGGATAAGTTGGATGAACTTTATAATTATTATATTTTGAATGGATTTATTCCCAATGTGACTAGTAGAGAGATTTTTAGTGATGGCTCTTTAATGGGAGGTTTTGTCAAAGAAAACAAAGATAAATTAATTAAGGCTAGTGAATCAGATAGTGTGGCCAAAGAAATTTTAGATTTTTTAAATAGTAAGAAATTGTCTGATGAACAGAAAATTAAAGAAGCTTATTTATATCTGGAAAGTAATAGTGAGTTACCAGCTAAGAGTAATAAAAGGATTTGTTTTTCCGATGGCAGTTATATGGGCTACTGGCTTAGAGAACATTATAATGATTTGGTTAATAATGATGATAAATATTCAAAAAGGATTATTACATATTTTAAATCTTTAGAAAGTAAGTCATTAACTGGTGATGATAAACTTAATGAGGTGTATAATTATTTATTAGAACATAATCATTTACCTAGTAGAAGAGAACTTGTTTATTTTAGTAATGGTGAAGTGATGACTTATTGGCTTGGGCATAATTTAGATAGATTAAGGTTATCCGGTGATGATAAGGCCAAAACGATTATTAATTATTTAGACAGTCAAAAAGGAATTAGTTTTGAAGAAAAGGTGGCTGAATTATATACTAAAATTTTAGATAAAGAGTTTAAGGTAACTAGTGAATCTGTATTTAGTGATGGCGTTAATATTAAAGGATGGCTTAGGGATAATAAAAAACGTCTTGAATTACTTAAAGAGGAAAGTGATGCTGTTTTATTAATATGGAAGAAATGTTTTAAGCTTAGTTTTGAGGAAAAGGTAATGGAAGCTTATGAGTATCTATGTCTATATAATAAAATTCCCTTCCAAAGTGATAGAGAGGCTTTGTTTAGTGATGGTACTTTTATTGGTATGTGGATTTCTAATAATAAAAGAGAGATTTATTTGGGAGTAGATAATTTAATAAGGCTAAAAGAGAAGATGGAGGAGATAAATCCTCATTGTTTTGATAGAATAAAAGGCCAAAAAAGTTTAAAAAAATAGTGGTGATGTAGTATGATAAATAATAATAATATTAGAAATTATTATAATTCGAAAATTAGTGATTTTCGTAAGAAGGTTTGCCGGGGAGTAATACCACGACGTGATAAAGCGAAAGTATTAAGAGATTTGAATAAATTATCTGAAATTGTAAATTCTAATTATACAGCAAATCAGTTTAATGAGATGTTAGATAAAATAGAGTCTTTGTATAGTGAACTTCAAGTTGATTTTAATGCTAAGATAAAATATTTAAATTTATATTTTAAAAAACATAGGAGTTTTCCAGCATATAGTGATAAAGTTACGGTCTTTAAAGATGGAACAATTATGAGCGAATTTATTTTTGAACATTTGAGTTATTTAGAAAAGTTGTATTCAAAAAACAAGGTGTATCTTCAAAATTTAAGTGGTTATAAATTGGGTAAGAGGCAACCACCTTTAATTACTCGTAAAATAGTTTGGCCTTTTGAAATTAAAATGCGATTTGTATTTAGATATTTATCTGAGTATAATTGTTTACCTATAGAATATGATATTAATTTTAAATTTCCGGATGGCGAATCAGTTTTGGAATGGATTATAAAGAATAAGCAGGTACTTAATGATAGTTCGGATTATAGGGCAAAGTGTATTTTGGTTTATTATGATTATTATGGTAATCAGGTTTTTCAGGACAAATTGGATTATGTATATGATTATTTGCTTGAAAAAGGTGAATTACCAAGGACTTCAGATAACAAAACTAGGTTTTCAGACGGGACTTTAGTTAGTAATTGGTTATATTATAATGGTGAAAAGATAAAACAATTAAAGCCTTTTGTTCAAAAAGCTAAAATTATATCTGATCATTTAGGTGATAGAAAAGTTAAAAAATTAGGGCGATTAAACAGCAATTTATCGTTTGATGAAAAGAAATTGATCGTTTATAATTATTTATTAGAAAATGGAGCCCTACCAAAGACTACGAATAAGACATTAAAATTTGATGATGGAGTTTTGATTAGCGACTGGATTGTGAATTATCGTGATAAATTGTATGCATTAAGAAATGATGATTATCAAGCAAAGGCTATTGTTAATTATTTGGAAAGTTCTAAGACAAAAGGTCAAGGTCGAAAGAGAAATGCACTTAATTTTGATGAAAGAATTACGGAAGTTTATGAATATTTAGTAGAAAGTGGTTGTTTACCTAAATATAACGATAAGACGATTAGGTTTAGTGATTCAGTTATTATGGGTGGTTGGTTGAAACGTAATAAAAATAAGATTAAAGAAATGGTTCGTGATGAACGAATAACAATGATAGCTCGGTATTTTGATGACACAAAACTATATAGAGATACATCATCTAAGCAGCGAGCTGCGGTTTTTGAACAAACTTTAATTAATGAAAAAGGTGGTAAAGTAAAAAAATTAGATATCAAATAAAAAATGACGAATTCTTTTGCTTTAATATTTTGTTATATAATTTACAAAAGTGCCTTTTCATGATAAGATTTAAATGGAGGAAAAATATGAAGAGAGCATTTAAATTTTTAGTATTTTTAATAGTATCATTTATGATGGTAGGTAACGTACAAGCCAAAACTATTGATGGTTCTTATGGTAAGGTTGATAATAATGTTCAAATGGAAGATGAAGTTAATGGCTCAGCTTTTTTGGCAGGGTCTAAGACTGAGATGACTGGGCAAGCTGACGGTGTAAGCTTTATGGCTGCTGAAAGCGTCAATTTTCAAGGAACGAGTGAGTTTATCGCATTAGCCGGTAATACTGTTGATATTAATGGTGTTGTATATAAAGATTCATTTATTGCAGGTAATATTGTTACTATTGATGCGGAAGCAGATTTACAAAGAGATGTAGTTATTGCTGGATCTGAGGTAGAAATTAATGGTAATATTGGTAGAAATGTTACTATATATGCTTCAAGGGTTACGTTTAAAGGAGCTACAATTCAAGGAAACGTTAGTGTATATGCTTCTGATATAAGTGCTGATGATGAAACAAAAATAAATGGTAATTTATCTTATCCAGAAGATGCTGAGGTTAGTATTGCCGATGGTGTAGTTGGTGGAAAGACTACTAAGACAGAGGTGGCGGAAGATAGTAGTAATGGTTTTATTACGATGGTAATGGGTAAATTTTGGTCATTTATGGCACTTATGTTAGTATTTGCTGTCTTGAGTTTAGCAGCGTCTAAATTATTTATAAGGATGCAAAAAGAATATGATAAATTTGATTTTAATAAAGGATTAGAAGTTTTTACTAAGGGATTAGTATTTTTAATTTTGGTTCCGGTTATTATATTTATTTTATTTTTAATGTCGATTGGAATTCCGCTTGCTTTAATTTTACTTGCTTTATATTTTATAATTATGTATTTATCAACCGTATTTACTGGTTATCTAATAGGTTATAAATTATGGCAAAAGTTTTTCAACAAGGATATCAATATGCTAGTGGTTGGAATATTTGGACTTGCAACATTATTTATTTTAAATTTAATTCCTGGTATTAGTGTGATTGTTTCTATGCTAACAGTATTTATTGGTGTAGGAATTATATATGATGTTATTTTAAAAAAAATAGGTTCTAATGATTAGAATCTTTTTTGATGCCTTTTAGGCTTTGAAACATATAATATGATGGGGTGAGATTATGTATACAATATATCAGGTTCAAAATGGTGATACTTTAGCTAGTGTGGCAAGTAATTTTGGCATTTCGGTAAATAATTTATCTAGTTTAAATGGTATTATGGTCGGTAGTTTATTAAATCCGGGTGATTATATTGTAGTTCCAAAAGTACAAAATGAAAATCCTTATTTTAGAGAATATGTGGTGAAAAAGGGTGATAGTATTTATGGAATTGCGAGAGCTAATAATATTAGTCCTAGTCAGCTTTTAAGATTAAACGGTTTAAATGATACGGATATAATTTATCCAGATCAAAAAATTATGCTTCCAAGAAATGGGGTTAGTTTTTATATAACTGAGTCTGATGATACTTTAAATGATGTTACAAAAGGATTAAATGTGAGTGCTAATGAATTGGCCCGTCAAAATGGAACGATTTATTTAACAAATGACCAATTAATTGTGTATAAAAAATAAAGTTTTGATGCTTTGTTTTTTATTTGGCTTTTTTTTTAAGCGGTTTTGTTATATAATTATTATGGTGGTAGAATGAGAAAAATATTAATTTTAATTGTAGCCTTATTCATGCTTACCGGTTGTGGTGGTAATAAAACATACGATGAAATTAGTTATGATGAATTAAATAAAATGCTTGAGGATAAGCAAGATTTTATTTTGTTTATCGGTTCTGATACATGTAGTGCATGTAATACATATAAGGGAACTTTAAATGATGTTATTGAAGAGTATGGAACCGATGTGAAATATATTGATTTGGCTAGTCTTTCAGAGGCTGAAGAATCTGCACTAGTTAGTAAATTTCCAATAACAGGAACGCCAACAACAGTGTTTATTACTAATGGTAAAGAAGAAGATACGCATAATAGAATTGTTGGAAGTGCGAAAAAAAGTAAAATTATTGAAGAGTTTAAAGATAATGGGTATATAGAGGGTTGATAAAATGAATGAAAATAATATGCAAATGAATTTAAATAATACAAAAAATGGTGTGCTAAATGGACAAGTTAATACACCTGTTTCTGATGCTACACAATTATATGTGAATGCACAACCAGCAGTAACGCCTTTAAATCCCGAGAAATTTCCAATTATTACAAATTATTGTGAAAATTTAACAACTAAAGAGTATGTTACAAATCCAGCGATAGCTCGTGAGGAAGAAATTAAAAAAACAATTTTAGTTTTACTTACTCCTGATAAGTCAGCTTTACTTATTGGTAAACCGGGTATTGGTAAAACAGCAATAGTTGAGGGAATTGCTTATAAAATACAAAGGGGAGATGTCCCTAATGCTTTAAAGGGTTATAATATTTTAAAAATTAATTCATCTTCAATGCTTGGAACGATGATTGTGAATGGTAAGCCTGAGTCAGTAACTAATTTAATTGTATCGGAATTAAAAAGAGCACCTAAGACAATTTTATTTATTGATGAGGTTCACACTTTAATTGGAGGAGCGGCAGATGGTCCAATGGATTTGGCTAATATTTTGAAGCCAGCCTTGGACCGTGGTGATATTAAGGCTATTGGGGCAACAACGACGATTGAATATGAAACATATATTGTTCGAGATAGAGCATTTTTAAGACGTTTTGATAGAATTGATGTTTTGGAACCAGATAGAGAGGCAACTATTCAAATTTTAATTGGGACAATTCCAAAGATAGAGTACAAAACGGGAATTAAGATGATAAATAATGCCTTTATTACTCGATTATTAATGGAATCTATTGTCGATGCGACTAGTGAATATAAGAGGGTTTATGGACTTTCAGCTATGTATCCGGATGTTTCACTTTCTGTTTTATCGGGTGCGTTCTCAAATGCTTTATTTGATAATAAGCAGGAAGTTGGTATTATGGATGTGTATATAGCAATTCGTGATAGTAAACGAATTTATCCTGATAGTAGAGTTAAGGAATGTGCGGCTTTTAGAGAAAAATTTTCTAGAATCTGCGAAGAACGTGGTATTGTTTTACCTGATGTTAAACTTGAGGATATCGATACTGGAAATGATCTTTAATTTTAATAAACTATCATATAATTAAATGAGGATAGGAGGATATGTATGAAGAAAGAAGTACCGATGAAAAATTATTTTATTTTAGCACTTATATTTCTTGTGACGGTAATTGGTGTGTTTTATGCGAGAGAATGGTATAATACTTCTAAAGAGTATTATGCACAAAACTCAGTGATGACTAAAGTGGTTAGAGAAATTAAGAGTGAAGAAATTGCAAATTATACTTTGGAAAATCAAAAATTTGTACTTTATGTCGCTTCAGGAAAAAATATTGAACTTAAAGATTTTGAAGATAAATTTAAAAATTTGATTCAAGATATGGATTTAGTTGATTCAGTACTTTATATGAATTTAGATGGGGTAGAGCCTAATGGTTTTTATGATTTATTGAGAAATGATTTTTCGGCTATGAGTAGAATTAAAAATCAAATTATAGATGATTCTTCAGCTAGTTTGTATGTTTTTACTGATGGAAAAATAACGTCTGTTTTAAATAATGTTAATGATTATTCGATGAAAAGATTAGAATCTATTATAACAAGATGGGAGATTAAATAATGCTTAATGTAGTACTTTATGAACCAGAAATTCCACAAAACACTGGAAATATTATGCGAACTTGTGTGGCAACTAATACAAAATTACATTTGATTAAACCACTTGGCTTTAGTTTAGATGATAAAGTTGTTAAGAGAAGTGGAGCTAATTATATCAACGATTGTGATTATAAATTATATGAAAATTGGGATGATTTTATAAGTAAAAATCAAGGGATGTTTTATTTTTTAACGCGTTATGGTCATAAACCTCATTCTTCATTTGATTATAGTAATAAAGATGAGAATATATATTTTGTTTTTGGGAAAGAGAGTACAGGTATTCCTAAAGAAATTTTAAATGATCATTTGGATACATGTTTAAGAATGCCAATGACTGATAAAGTTAGAGCTTTAAATGTATCTAACACGGTAGCTATTATGGTTTATGAGGCGTTAAGGCAACAAAATTATGAAGGTTTGCTTTTTGATGAACCGTTTAAAGGTGCGGACTATTTAGAAAAATAGGGTTGAAATGTACTAAAAAAAATGTTATTATGTGTGTAGAATAAGGAGGAGCAAGATTATGGAAATATTATCGAATTGGGTATTTTGGGTTATATTAGCTTCAATCGTTTTTGTTTTAGCTTTGATTGGATATTTAACCGAAAGTATGAAAAAACCAAAGAAAGACGAAGAAAAGAAAGATACTGATTCTAATGAAGTAAATACTGATGCAAAACCTGTTCAAGAGGAACCGGTAGTTACTGAGGTGAAAGCTGATGATTGGATGACAATGCCAGAAGTTAGCAAACCACTTGAGGAAGTTAAGGTTGATTCTATAAATGATATGCCTAGTGAAAGTTCTGTAACTGCTGATGTTAATACAGAAACTACTACAGGTGGGGATTTATTTACTACTCCAAGTATTAATGAAGCAGTACCAGTAGAAAATACGATGAATGATAACACAGAGGTTAACAATGTAAATGTAGAATCTTCAGTTAATCAATCTGAAACTACTGTATTTTCTACGGCAAATACTGAGGAAACTCCAGTTATGTCTGAGCCTGCTGTTGGTACAGAAGTTACACCTAGTGAACCAGTTCAAGATACACCAGTAGAAACTTTAAATACATCAGAGTCTGATGATAAAAATACAGATATTTGGAATTTATAAAAAGATGAGTTTCATCTTTTTTTATGCGCCCTAATCGAATTTTTAATAAATTTTTCAAAAAATAAAGGGTTTTATCAAACTCTTAAGTATGATATAATTAACTAAGTTAGATGGAGGTTATTTCATGACGATAGAAAGTTTAATCGAACTAGCTAGAAAAATTTTAGATATTTTATTAGTTTGGGGATTGTTTTATTTTATTTTAAAAAGTCTTAGAAAAAATGTAAAAATGATAATGCTTTTTAAAGGAATTTTAATTATTGTTATTACGAAAATATTAGCAGATGTGCTTGATTTGGTAACGATTGATTACTTGATTGATTATGTCATCGAGTGGGCGCCGCTTGCTTTAATCATTATTTTCCAACCAGAAATTAGAGATGCGCTTGAGCAACTTGGTAGAGCTCAATTACTTGGAAGACATAAAACTCTTTCTCTCAGTGAACTTGAAAAATCTATTGGAGAAATTACAAGTGCGGTTGATTACATGCGTAAAATGCGGATTGGTGCATTAATAGTAATTGAAAGAGAAAATAGTTTGGCAAGTTATGTAGAAAAGGCTCAAAAGATATACGCGGATATTTCAGGCCCACTTTTATCTTCAATTTTCTTTACTAATAACCCACTTCATGATGGTGGTGTAATTATTAGAGGAGATAAGATAATTTGTGCGGGTGCAGTTTTCCCAACTAGTGATAGTATGGCAATTAGTAAAAGACTTGGTACTCGTCATAGAGCAGCTTTGGGAATTGCGGAACAGACCGATTGTATTGCACTCGTAGTATCAGAAGAAACTAGTAGAATTTCTATAGCAATGAATGGTGAACTTATTTATAATCTTTCTTTGGATGAAGTTAGAATTCGTTTATTAGAAGCTTTAGCCCCATCACAAAAAATATTAGATGGAGCGAAAGAAGGTGGAAGAAATGAATAAGAAACCGGGAATTTTTAAAAGAATAGCTCGTTTTATCGATAAAAAAATAATTGTTCCAGTTACAAAAACAATTATGAAAGTTACTAAAAAATTTGGCGGTTCTAATCGTTCACTTGAAACATGGCTTTCAAGAAGTAATACGTTACTGTTTGTATCTTTATTTTTGGCGATTACGATATTTATTTTATTTGACCAAAAGAAAATGCTTTTTAACGACACTAGTGCAGAAGTATTAAAGGATCAAATTGTGGAAGCTGTTTACAATGAAGAAGCATATGTGGTTGAAGGTTTACCTGATAAAGTTGATATTACTTTAATGGGTAGTAGAAGTGATTTGTTTATTGCGAAACAGTCTACAGCTTCTAAAGTAACAGTTGATTTAAGTGGATTAAAACCAGGTACTCATAAGGTCGATATTGAATATATGCGACCAAATGATTCGGTTGAATACAGTGTTAATCCATCAGTAGCCACAGTTAATATTTATCCGAAGGTTTCAGAGTCTAAAACTTTAACAACAGATTTACTTAATCAAGATAGTTTAGATCCGAAACTTATTGTCGATAATGTTCAACCTGAGGTAGACACTGTTGTTATTAAAGGTGCAGAAGATGAAGATGCGATTAATAGTTTGACCAAAGTAGCAACGGTTAAAGCTTTAGTCGATGTATCAAGTTTAAATAATCAAGATGTTGGAACGGTTACTTTAAAAGATGTTCCTTTAAAGGCTTATGATTCTAATGGTAATAGTTTGGATGTAGAAATAGTACCTTCTAAAATAGAAGTTAAGGTTGATTTATCTTCACCAAGTAAAACTGTACCTATTAGAGTGGTTCCAAAAGGTGATGTAACGTTTGGTAAAGCAATTAGTTCAATTAATTTGAGTCAAAATAATGTGACTGTTTATGGTGAACAAAGTGTACTTGATGATTTGGAATATGTTCCAGTTGAAGTTGATGTCGATGGTTTAAAAGAAGATAGAGAATATAAACTAGAGCTTACTAAACCTAGAGGAGTTAGATCAATGAGTGTTAATAACGTGACGGCTAACATTACTTTAGGAACATCAACTGATAAAGATATTTCAAATGTCAACATTGACGTTCGTAATTTGGATGATAGATATAGTGTTCAAGGTTTATCGCAAGATGACATTCAAGTAACTGTTAGTGTTCAGGGTGTTGAATCGGTACTTAATAGTTTGACAGCGGATGACATTACGGCTTATATTGATTTGGATGGTTATAAACCTGGTGAATATGAAGTTGAAGTTCAAGTGGAAGGAACAGATTCAAGAGTACAGTATTTATCAAAGACAAAACGGGTTAAAATTAGAGTAGTTGAAAAGTAGCTTTAGGGCTACTTTTTAATTGACTTTATATAAAAAAAATATTATCATTAATATAAAAGGAGCGTTTGATATATGTTTGAGAAAATTCGAAATACTTTAATTGCTACTTCAGTACTTTATTTATTATTTGGTATTGTCATGTTATTTTTTCCAGGATTAGTAATTACATCAGTTTGTTATTTAGTAGGAATTATGTTTTTGTTTGTTGGAGTATCTGGTATTGTTATGTATATGAAAACAGAAATAAAAACAGCCTTTACTAGTTTTACTTTAGTAATGTCAATTATATTTGGAGCATTTGGTGTTTATGTACTTTTAAATCCAGAGGCTTTTGCATCATTTTTACCGCTAGTTATGGGCATATTTTTACTTGTTGATTCTGTTAGTAAATTATCAATGGCTTTTGATTTAAAGAAATTTGAATATAAAAATTGGTGGCAAATGTTGATAGTAGCGTTTATCTTACTTGGATGTGGATTACTTTTAGTGTTTAATCCATTTGAAGCTTTAGCTGTCAGCGTTCAAATTATAGGTGCTATATTAATTGTCGATGCTGTAAGTAATATATTTACTATTTACAGTTATTCAAAGATTGATAAAAAATAAATCTATCGTTATGATAGATTTTTTAATGGTCTTCTAGATGTACAAATAGAAGTCCAATATTAATTAAACCGGCTATACCGACTAAAGAATACACAATTCTTGATAACATAGTCATTTCACCAAATAAAAATGATACTAAGTTAAAATCAAGTAAACCGATTAATCCCCAGTTTATAGCACCTATAATTGTTAGGACTAAACATATTTTTTGTAATATTTCCATATTTTCACCTTCCTCTATTATTTATAATGGTCGAAAGTTTAAAAATTATTCATAATTAAAAAAATTTATCCATATAATTAATTGAAATTGAAAGATGGTGAAAAAATGAAAAAAATTTGTTTAATTTTATGTGTTTGTTTTTTAATGGTAGGATGTGGAAAATATACGGTTAAAGATGCGGAAAAGGATTTAGAAAAAAAGATTAATGGTTTAGATGGTTATAATTTAACTGGTGAGATGGAGATAATAAATAATGATGATGTTTATACATATGATGTCGATGCTTCTTATAGTAAAAATGATAAGTTTAGAGTATCTTTAAAAAATAAAACAAATAATCATGAACAAATAATTTTGAAAAATAGTGATGGAGTTTATGTTTTGACACCAACATTAAATAAAAGTTTTAAATTCCAAAGTGACTGGCCATACAATAATTCACAAGTCTATTTACTTCAAACATTACTTTCAGATATTCAAAACGACAGTGATAAAGAATTTAAAGAAACTAGTGATAATTATATTTTTACTACAAATGTAAATTATCCAAATAATAGTGATTTAGTTAAACAGAAAATTTATTTTGATAAAAAGTTAATTCCAACTAAGGTTGAGGTTTTAAATGAAGATGAGGAAGCTTTAATAAAAATGACATTTAAAAAAGTTGATTTAAAAGCTGAGTTTAAAGATGATTATTTTTCATTAGATAATAATATGAAGACAGCAGCTACGGAAAGTGAAACCGAGACAGTTAGTAAAATAGATGGTGACATTTATCCGATGTATATTCCTGAAAATACACAATTAGCTGATAAGGAAACCGTCGATTTAGAAAATGGTCAAAGAGTTATTATGACATTTGAGGGTGACAGTCCATTTATGCTTGTCGAGCAAACGGCATCTGTAAGTGATGATTTAGCAATCGTATCAGTTTATGGTGAACCTTATCAGATGGCAACAAGTGTAGCGGCAGTTTCAGATAATATGGTAAGTTGGATTAGTAATGGAATTGAATATTATGTGGTGGCTGATAACATGAGTGAAAGTGAACTTTTAAATGTAGCTAATTCGATATCAGTACTTCCAGTGAGCAAATAGACTAACTTTTATAGTTAGTTTATTTGTATACTAGGAATTTGCTTTGCAAAAAACAAAAAACTATTTACATGAACAAATGTTTGTGATATACTGAGTACATCAAAGAGATGAGGTGAAGATATTAAGGGTTAATTTAAACAAATATTAAGAATGAGTAGTTAATTCATTATATAATGAAAAATAAAACAATTGTTAAATTTTGACAAAGTAAAAAAGTAGGGTAGTGACTATCCGATATTGGTCTATGGAGGAACCTAAGGTTCCTGTGAAGTAGAAAGAGCTTACCGTGAGGTAAGCTAAGTCAAAATTTATTTTGGCTTTTGTTCTTTTAAAATGATTCATAATAATAATGTGGCTATATTTAAAGCTTTTATAACAATTAAAAGTTTAAAAAGTGAGAAAAATGTGCTATAATGCTTTCAGGTGATTGAAATGGCAGAAAATGAAAAAAATAAAAAGGGTAAAGCTAGTACAAACCGCACAACAAAAACTAGTTCAAATAAGAATAGTACTAAAAAAACAAGTACAACTAAAAAAACTACTATTAGTAAAACTGCAAAGAAAACTGCTCCAAAGAAGACAACTGCTGCAAAAAAGACTACTGATTCAAAGAAAGTAAGTGAAACGGAAGTTAAAGTGGGAGAGGTTAAAGCGCAAGTAAAACCTGAAAAGGAAATTAAAAAGCAGAAAGAAAAGAAAGAGAATATAAAACAAGCGCGTAAACAGCTTTATTATAATGAGAATAACGATTCTAATGAACTTTCTAAATTAATAAAGATAGTTTTAATTGTAACAGCTATTATTGTAGTTTTTTATGGTGTAACGGTAGTTGTTACTAATAAGGCTAAAGAGGCAGCTGAAGAAGAAAATAAAGAAGCAACAGAAATTCAATACGATAGTATTGTGATTGGATCCATGCTTAATATCAATGGAACATTTTATGTTTTGATAGAAGATCATGATGATATTAGATTAAATGAATATACAACTTTGATTCAGACAATTTCAGCCAGTGAAGATGCTCCTAAAATATATACAGCTGATTTGAGTAGTAGTTTTAATGAACATTATTTCAGCGATAAAACCAATTATGATTCTGATATGTCAAAGTTTAGAGTTAAGGGTACAACTTTAGTTAGAGTTAGTGATCATGAAATTACAGATGTGTATGATAATCATGATTCAATTGTCGATGAATTAAACAATTTAGATGAAGTAAAATAATGCGAGTGTATACATTCGTATTTTTTTATTATTTTTTGGTTGTTGAGACTATTTTTGTGTTATACTTTTAATAGTGTTTAAAGGATGATGCTTATGAAGAATAAAGAACAAAAGACTATCGATAATATTGAAAAATTGTCAAAGTCCTTAGATATTAAAGTGAATAAAAGGAAGGTAGTACCAACTTTTAAGACTAAGGAGGTTGTAATTTTATTGCTGCTTACAACTGTAATAAGTTTGGCTATGGGTGGCATTGTTACTTATAATGTAGTTTTAAAAGGTGAAAAAGTCGATGATGAATTACAAGAATTTATTACCAATTATGATTATATTGTCGATAATTATTATGGAGACGTTGATAAAACAGAATTAGTTGATTCTGCAATTGCTGGCATGCTTAGTACGCTGGATAAAAACTCTGCTTATGTTGGTGGGACAGATACTAATTTTAGTATTTATTTAGAAGGGACTTATGAAGGTACTGGTATTCAAGTATATAATGATGATAATGGAAATATTGTTGTATATAGTGTATTTGGTGGTTCGCCAGCTAGTAAGGCCGGTTTAAAAGAGGACGATATTATAATTAAGGTTAATGATAAAGATACTACTAATATGAGTATAGATGAATTTTCAAAATTAGTTAAAGATCAAAACGGTAAATTTAATATTACTTATAAGAGGGGCGACAGTGAAAAAACGGTTCAGCTAAAAGTGGATACAATTGAAATTCAATCAGTATCGTCTAAGGTTATTAATAAGGACAATAAAAAGATAGGTTATATTAGGACAACTATTTTTGCAAATAATACATACGAACAATTTAAGAAGGAACTAGATAAATTAGAAGATGAAGGAATAGATGGACTTGTTATAGATTTAAGAGGTAATTCTGGTGGACATTTATCGTCAGCCGAACAAATTATTTCATTATTTTTAGATTCTTCACATCCTATTTATCAAATTAAATCAAAAGAAAGCAAAAATATATATTATTCAACAGGAAAAGAAACTAAAAATTATAAGATTAGTATTTTAATCGATGGTAATAGCGCTTCAGCTTCAGAAGTTGTAACTTCAGCTCTGGCCGAACAGTATGGAGCAAAAACAGTTGGTAAAAAGAGTTATGGTAAGGGAACGGTTCAAGAATTACAGACTTTATCTGATGGCGATCAATATAAATTGACAACTAAATCATGGCTTACTTCTAAGGGCGAGGTAATAGATGGTAAAGGTATTGAACCAGATTATGATGTTACACTTAGCGATGAGTATTTAGAAAACCCAACTGATGAAAATGATGACCAATTGCAAAAAGCAATAGAAGTAATTTTAGAGTGACACTTTGTTAGTGTCCTTTTCTTTTTCTTAAAAAATGTTATAATGTATAAAGAGGAGCGAAGTATTATGGAAAAATTAAAAAAAGGAGATAAGTTACAGATACAGTGTTATAAACACGATGGAAAAGTTCATAGATGTTGGGATGAAGCAGTTTTACTCGATGTAAAAAAAGATTATATGGTATTTGGCAACGAAAGAACGTTGGTAACAGAAGCACAAGGTAACACTTGGAGAACTAAAGAACCCGCTATTATGTATTTTTTTAAAAATCGTTGGTACAATATTATTGTTCAGTTAAAAAAAGATGGCATTACTTATTATTGTAATATTGCTTCGCCTTATATTATAGAAGATAATACTATTAAATATATAGATTATGATTTAGATTTAAGAATTTTTCCAAATGGCAGTTTTAAAATATTGGATAGACAAGAATATAAGTATCATAAAAAGAAGATGAATTATTCTGATGAACTTGATGTAGCTATCCGCAGTGCTTTATCAGAATTAATCACTGATTATCAGAAAGGTTCTTTAATGTTTGATTCTGATGTCAATTTGAGGTATGAAGAAGAATATCAAAGATTACGTAAAAAGTAATCATTTTTTTATAATAAGGGTCATATATTATAAAGGAAGTGAGGAAAAGCAAAAAAAACTTAAAAAAAAGTAATTTTTTTGTTGACCTACCTTTCAAAAAGTGTTATATTATTTATGCATTCGACGGAATTCGACATTTTTAAAAAAAATTTAAAAAAAATTAAAAAAATTGTTGACTTAAGTCAAATGTTCTGATATATTAAGTGAGTACTTTTGAGGGGGACCTCGAGTTAAGTCAAAAAAATCAAAAAAATTCAAAAAAACACTTGACTTAATTTGGTACATTTGGTATATTGGAGTTACCGCTGCAGAAGTGGTATGAATGATCTTTGAAAACTGAGCAAAATGTCAATTCATAAATAGTTAGGATTAAAAACAAATTCAAAACTAATTAAAGTTTTATTTTTTTTGGAGAGTTTGATCCTGGCTCAGGATGAACGCTGGCGGCATGCCTAAGACATGCAAGTCGAACGAAGTGGCCCATTGAAGATTGCGTGCTTGCACAAGATTGGATTTGGATTCCCACTTAGTGGCAGACGGGTGAGTAACACGTGGGTAACCTACCCCTTAGTCTGGGACAACTATTGGAAACGATAGCTAATACCGGATGATTCATTGGAGGATAACCTCCGATGCTAAAAGGAGCTTCGGCTTCGCTTTGGGATGGGCTTGCGGTGTATTAGCTTGTTGGTGAGGTAATGGCTCACCAAGGCTACGATGCATATCCGGGCTGAGAGGCTGATCGGACACATTGGAACTGAGATACGGTCCAAACTCCTACGGGAGGCAGCAGTTAGGAATATTCGTCAATGGGGGAAACCCTGAACGAGCAATGCCGCGTGAGTGATGAAGGTCTATTAGATTGTAAAGCTCTGTTGCGAGGGAAGAATAGCTTTCATAGGTAATGATGAAAGTGTGACGGTACCTCGTCAGAAAGCCCCGGCTAACTACGTGCCAGCAGCCGCGGTAATACGTAGGGGGCGAGCGTTATCCGGATTTATTGGGCGTAAAGCGTTCGTAGGCGGTTTGTTAAGTCTAAAATCAAATCTTGGGGCTTAACTCCATTCAGTTTTAGAAACTGGCAGACTTGAGTGTGGTAGAGGCAAGTGGAATTTCTAGTGTAGCGGTTAAATGCGTAGATATTAGAAGGAACACCAGTGGCGAAGGCGGCTTGCTGGGCCATTACTGACGCTGAGGAACGAGAGCGTGGGGAGCAAATAGGATTAGATACCCTAGTAGTCCACGCCGTAAACGATGAGTACTAAGTGTCGGGTTACCGGTGCTGAAGTTAACACATTAAGTACTCCGCCTGAGTAGTACGGTCGCAAGGCTGAAACTTAAAGGAATTGACGGGCACCCGCACAAGCGGTGGAGCATGCTGTTTAATTCGATGCTACGCGAAGAACCTTACCTAGGCTTGACATCCCCGGCAAAGCTATAGAAATATAGTGGAGGTTATCCGGGTGACAGGTGGTGCATGGTTGTCGTCAGCTCGTGTCGTGAGATGTTCGGTTAAGTCCGATAACGAGCGCAACCCCTATTGCTAGTTGCTAACATTCAGTTGAGTTCTCTAGTGATACTGCCGGTGACAAACCGGAGGAAGATGGGGATGAGGTCAAATCATCATGCCCCTTACGTCTAGGGCCACAGGCGTGCTACAATGGCCGGCACAAAAAGTTGCAATACCGTGAGGTGGAGCTAATCTCAAAAACCGGTCTCAGTTCGGATTGGAGTCTGCAACTCGACTCCATGAAGTTGGAATCGCTAGTAATCCTGGATCAGAATGCCAGGGTGAATACGTTCCCGGGTGTTGTACACACCGCCCGTCACGCTATGGGAGTTTGTAATACCCGAAGTTGGTAGCCTAACCCTTTTGGGAGGGGGCCGGCGAAGGTAGGACAGATGACTGCAGTGAAGTCGTAACAAGGTATCCCTACCGGAAGGTGGGGATGGATCACCTCCTTTCTATGGAGAAAGATTTATATTTATACGTATCTAGCTATTTAAAAACATTTTGCTTAGTTTTGAGAGATCATTCTCTCAAACAGAATTTTTTTCTGGAAATAGTTCTTTGAAAACTTGGTAATGTAATTATGATGTATGAGTGTAACTTGTATATTGTATTAGAATATCTCATCAAATTAGGAAAACAATCAAATGGTGATTAAATTGCTAAGGGCGCATGGTGGATGCCTTGGCACTAGAAGCTGATGAAGGACGTGACGAACAACGATATGCTTCGGGGAGCTGTAAGTACGCTTTGATCCGGAGATTTCCGAATGGGGGAACCTAATTAGGGTAATGCCTAATTACTGCATACTGAATACATAGGTATGTAGGAGCAACCCGGTGAACTGAAACATCTTAGTAGCCGGAGGAAGAGAAAGAAAAATCGATTTCCTGAGTAGTGGCGAGCGAAACGGAAACAGCCCAAACCAGTCTTTGGACTGGGGTTGTAGGACTTCCTATACGGAGTTACAAAATCATAGGATAGCCGAATTATCTGGAAAGTTAAATCGTAGAAGGTGAAAATCCTGTAGGCGAAATCTTGTGATCTCTTGGAAGTATCCTGAGTACGGCGAGACACGTGGAATCTTGTCGGAATCCGCGGGGACCATCCCGCAAGGCTAAATACTCTCTAGTGACCGATAGTGAACAAGTACCGTGAGGGAAAGGTGAAAAGAACCCCGGGAGGGGAGTGAAATAGAATACTGAAACCATGTGCTTACAAAGAGTCAGAGCCCGTTAACGGGTGATGGCGTGCCTTTTGCAGAATGAACCGGCGAGTTATTGTATTATGCGAGGTTAAGTTGAAGAGACGGAGCCGAAGGGAAACCGAGTCTTAATAGGGCGATTTAGTATGATGCAATAGACCCGAAACCAAGTGATCTATCCATGAGCAGGCTGAAGTTTGGGTAAGACCAAATGGAGGGCCGAACCGACTTATGTTGAAAAATGAGCGGATGACTTGTGGATAGCGGTGAAATTCCAAACGAACTTGGATATAGCTGGTTCTCCCCGAAATAGGTTTAGGCCTAGCGTTGAGGTTAGCACACTGGAGGTAGAGCACTGAATATGCGATGGCGGCGCCTAGCCGTACTGAGTGTAATCAAACTCCGAATGCCAGTGGTAGCATACTCAGCAGTCAGCGTATGGGTGATAACGTCCGTGCGCGAGAGGAAAAGAGTCCAGATCGCCAGCTAAGGTCCCCAAATATATGCTAAGTGGGAAAGGATGTGGAGTTGTCAAAACAGCTAGGAGGTTGGCTCAGAAGCAGCCATCCTTTAAAGAGTGCGTAATAGCTCACTAGTCTAGTGACACCGCGCCGAAGATGTACCGGGGCTAAGCATATTACCGAAGCTGCGAATCTTGTTTACAAGATGGTAGGGGAGCGTTCCAACAGGGCTGAAGGTCGATCGTGAGGACGGCTGGACTGGTTGGAAGTGAGAATGCCGGTATGAGTAGCGCAAGATGGGTGAGAATCCCATCCACCGTTTGCCCAAGGTTTCCTGGGGAAGGTTCGTCCTCCCAGGGTAAGTCAGGACCTAAGGCCAGGCCGAGAGGCGTAACCGATGGACAACAGGTTTATATTCCTGTACCACCTATATAACTGATGGAGTGACGGAGAAAGCTAGGAGGAGCCAGTTATTGGATTCTGGTTTAAGCGCTTAGGTTAGTATGCTGGAAAATCCGTAATACTGTATAACTGAAACGTGATGACGTCGATGACTTCGGTCATTTAAGTTCTCTGACGCTATGCTTCCAAGAAAAGCTTCTAGGGTTAATTATATAGGTGCCTGTACCGAGAACCGACACAGGTGGGCAAGGAGAGTATCCTAAGGTGAGCGAGTGAACTATGGTTAAGGAACTCGGCAAAATGACCCCGTAACTTCGGGATAAGGGGTGATCAAGCGATTGATCCGCAGTGAAATGGCCCAAGCGACTGTTTATCAAAAACATAGGTTTCTGCTAATTCGTAAGAAGATGTATAGGAGCTGACACCTGCCCAGTGCTGGAAGGTTAAGAGGAGTGCTTAGCTTGACATTAGTCGATTTGCGAAGGTACGAATTGAAGCCCCAGTGAACGGCGGCCGTAACTATAACGGTCCTAAGGTAGCGAAATTCCTTGTCGGGTAAGTTCCGACCCGCACGAAAGGTGTAACGATTTGGGCACTGTCTCGACCATAGGCTCGGTGAAGTTCTAATACCTGTGAAAATGCAGGTTACCCGCGACAGGACGGAAAGACCCCGTGGAGCTTTACTACAGCTTGATATTGGGACTTGGTCTATTATGTAGAGAATAGGTGGGAGACTTTGAAGCTAGGACGCTAGTTCTAGTGGAGTCACCTTTGGAATACCACCCTTAGTAGACTGAGTTTCTAACCTGGCACCATGAATCTGGTGTGGGGACAGTGTCTGGTGGGTAGTTTGACTGGGGCGGTCGCCTCCTAAAGAGTAACGGAGGCGCTCAAAGGTTCCCTCAAAATGGTTGGAAATCATTTGTAGAGTGTAAAGGTATAAGGGAGCTTAACTGCGAGACCTACAAGTCAAGCAGATGCGAAAGCAGGACTTAGTGATCAGGCGATTCAGTATGGAATGGTCGTCGCTTAACGGATAAAAGTTACCCCGGGGATAACAGGCTGATAGCGCCCAATAGTTCACATAGACGGCGCTGATTGGCACCTCGATGTCGGCTCGTCACATCCTGGAGGTGTAGTCGCTTCCAAGGGTTGGGCTGTTCGCCCATTAAAGTGGCACGCGAGCTGGGTTCAGAACGTCGTGAGACAGTTCGGTCCCTATCCGTCGTGGGCGTAGGAAAATTGAGGAGAGCTGTTCCTAGTACGAGAGGACCGGAATGGACATACCTCTGGTGTAGCTGTTGTCACGCCAGTGGCACTGCAGCGTAGCTATGTATGGAATGGATAACCGCTGAAAGCATCTAAGCGGGAAGCCAGCTTCAAGATGAGTTTTCCCATTTTTATAAAGTAAGATCCCAGAAAGACTATCTGGTTGATAGGCTGGAGGTGGAAGCATGGCAACATGTTGAGCTGACCAGTACTAATAGATCGAGGATTTAATCCTATAAATTGTTTTCTCTAATGAGATATTTATTACGTTACCATGTTTTCAGAGAATTATTTCTCTATATTTGATTTGTAACGATAGCGAAGTGGATACACCTGTTCCCATCCCGAACACAGAAGTTAAGCACTTCTACGCCGACGATAGTGTATGCGAAAATAGGACGTTGCAAGTCTTTTTTTTGTTTAAAATGGTATAAAAAAACGTATTAGTTTTCGCTAATACATTTCTTCATATTCGTCTTCTTTCTTTTCTTCAATACATAATTTGTACATATCTACTTCTAATATTAAAGATAATCTCCATAGCGTTCCAATGGAAAAAGTCTGATGGACGTTGTTTTCAATATTAGAAATAAATTGTTTTGAATAGTTAGCTTTTTCAGCTAATTTGGCTTGAGTTAAACCTTTGGCTTTGCGATATTTTCTGACATTTTTACCGATAAAGCCATATACATAATTTTCATCATTTCTATCAAACTGCATATAATCACCATCTATTAATATTTTGCCATATTTTGGTAATTCTAAGGTGTCATTGTTCGTAGTATATCATTTTGAAAGTTGCATCATGTTTATATTATATATTTACTTTTTGATATTTTTAAAATTCATATAAAAGTATTGTCTTAGTTCTTATCTTTTTGATATACTATTATTGGTGATTTTATGGAATATAAATTAACAACTCGCAGTGAGATGGATACTATTGAGTTAGCTCAAAATCTTGAATCAGAAAAGTTTCCTAATATGGTTATCTGTTTAAATGGTGAACTTGGTAGTGGAAAAACTATTTTTACTAAAGGTTTTGCAAACGCGCTTGGAATTATTGAAACAGTTACGTCACCAACTTTTAACATAATTAAAGAATATGACGGTGAGCTACCTTTATATCACATGGATGTTTACCGTTTAGACGGTAATACTGAAGGTGTTGGAATTGAAGATTATTTTACTAAAGGTGGCGTTGTGATTATCGAATGGGCTAATACGATTAAAGATATTTTACCTGAAAAAAGACTTGATATTAAATTTAAAATTGCTGGAGAGAATACTAGAGTTTTGGTGGTTACTCCTTATGGCAAAGAATATGAAGAATTATGTGAGGCCGTACTTTGAAATATTTATTTATAGATTCAGCGACTACTAATTTGGTGGTCGCTATTATTAATGATGGTAAAATAGCTTATATTTATAATAATAATGATAATCATGATACGTCTAGTAAAATGATGCCTGTTTTGTCTGAAGCTTTTGAGAATGTAGGATTAAAACCACAAGATATTGACAAGATATTTGCAGTAACTGGTCCTGGTTCTTTTACTGGTATTAGGGTTGGTTTAACAGTGGCTAAGACAATGGCTTATACATTAAACATTCCAATTGTTCCGATTTCTTCTTTGGAAGTAATGGCAAGCGGTAATGGTGGAACGGCATTGATTAATGCGCGAAGAGGGTATGTGTTTGCTGGAACATATGATAATGATTTGAATAATGTATATCCTGATAGTTATGTTTTAATGAATGATAGTTTAGCGAAACCATATATCAGTTATGATAGTTTTGATTTTGAAACTTTAAAACCAAATATTGATGTTTTAAAGGTTGTTAAGAAGCATGAAAATGATGAATCTGTTAATCCACATACGATAAATCCTAATTATTTGAAATTAACAGAAGCTGAGGAAAAATTAAAAAGTCATGATTGAGAAAGTGAATGATATTAATTTAGTATTACCTTTTATTAAAAAGTATTTTCCAAATTATATTGTGGAAAACTCTCCTTATGAGAAAATGTTTTGTTATAAGGAGGGAGATAATATTATTGGTTTTATTTCTTATAGTGTGATTTATGAGAGAGCTGAACTCAATTATATTGTGACGGATGAACAATATAGAAGAAAAGGTATTGGTCAAAAGTTACTGGATTATGCTATAGAAGATTTAAAAAATAATATGGTGGAAAACTTTAGCTTAGAGGTAAATGTGAATAATAAAGTAGCTATTAAATTTTATTTAAAAAATAAATTTGAAATAAAAGCGACAAGACATAATTATTATGTGGATGGTGATGCTTATTTGATGGTTAGAGAAGTGAGGTGATATTATGTATATTTTAGCAATTGAATCAAGTTGTGATGAAACAAGTGTAAGTATTATTAAAGATGGGTGTGAAGAGATTAGTACAGTTATTTTGTCACAAATGGATACGCATGCGAATTATGGTGGGGTAGTTCCTGAGATAGCTAGCAGAATGCATGTGGAAAACATAACAATAGTGATTGATGAAGCATTAAAAAAGGCGAATATGAAAATGGAAGACATAGATGCGATTGCTGTGACTTATGGGCCTGGTTTAATAGGATCTTTATTAGTTGGCTTAATGGCGGCGAAGACTTTAGCTTTTATCTATAATAAACCATTAATACCAGTTCATCATATTGCTGGTCATATATATGCGAACAATTTAGTTAAAAGACTTGAATTTCCGTTAATTGCTTTAGTAGTAAGTGGTGGTCATACAGAACTTGTTTATATGAAAGAAGATTATAGTTTTGAAAAATTAGGTGGTACTTTAGATGATGCTGTTGGTGAGGCTTATGATAAAGTAGCGAGGGTTATTAATGTACCTTATCCTGGAGGACCACTTGTCGATAAACTAGCTTTTGAGGGTGAAGATACATATGATTTACCTCTTCCTTTAAATGATGATAGTTATAATTTTAGTTTTAGTGGTCTTAAAAGTGCGGTAATCAATTTAGCGCATAATGAAAGACAAAGAGGCAATGAAATTATTCCAGCTAATATGGCATGTTCTTTTCAAAACAGGGTAGTAGAAATATTAGTTAAAAAGACGATGAAAGCTTTGGGAGATTATAATGTTAAGAATTTAATTGTGGCTGGGGGAGTGGCCGCTAATAAAGGACTTAGAAAAGGTTTAACTGAAGCGTGTGAAAAGGAAGGAATTAATTTAATTATTCCGGAGATGAAATATTGTACGGATAATGCAGCTATGATTGGAGCGGCAGCTTATTATGCTTATAAACGTGGCGATGTGGCTGGTTTAGATTTAAATGCGAAAGCGGTTGATACTTTGAAATAACTATGGAAGTTTCATAGTTTTTTTCTTTACTTATTATATTTGATACTATATAATCAAAATAGGAGGTTATGTATGGAAAGTAGAATAGTAGGTCAAACGGTTCCAATGGTGGAGCTTAAGCTAAGAGCTGGGGAAACAGTATATACACAATCAGGTGGTATGGCATATCAAACTGAAGGTATTGAAATGAAAACTAACGCTAAAGGTGGTGTGATGCGCAGTTTAGGTAGAATGTTTACTGGTGAGTCAATATTTATGGCCCATTATACAGCAACTGTAGATGGTGCGACGGTAGCGTTTGCAACGACAGTACCTGGTAGTATTATGCAAGTGAATTTAAGTGGAAGTAATGGACTAATGATTCAAAAAGGTGCATTTTTGTGTGCGGAAGCATCAGTTGATACTAAAGTGGCTTTTACGAAAAGATTTAGTGCTGGTTTATTTGGTGGTGAAGGTTTTATTTTACAAAAGGCTACTGGTCAAGGTACTTTATTTTTAGAGGTTGACGGTGATCCAATCGAAAAAGTTTTGGCACCTGGAGAAGTATTAAAAGTTGATAGTGGAAATGTTGTAGCTTTTGAACCAACTGTTTCTTATGAAATAGAAACTATTAAAGGTCTTGGAAATATTTTCTTAGGTGGTGAGGGATTATTTTTAACCAAGTTAGTAGGGCCTGGTAAAGTTATTATTCAATCTCAAAACTTCCAGGATTTTGCGAATAGATTAATTCCGTTTATGCCTAGTTCAAATAATTAAAAAAGCTAAAGATTCAAGAAAATTTTTGTTAAATAATAATGTCATATTATTATAGAACCAAAAAAGGCTATTTTGTTAGCCTTTTTTCTATGAAAACAATTAAATAATACATTAAACTAGCCATGATAGCAAGCAAGATAATACCTGTCATTACTAGATTTAAATTAAATACTTGTGAACCATACATAATTAGATATCCAACACCAGCTTTTGATACTAAGAATTCTCCCATAATAACACCGATAAATACTAATCCAATATTTACTTTGCAAGAACTTATTAGATTTTTATAATTACTTGGTAAAATTAATTTAAAATAAATTTGATAGGGTTTAGCTTTAAAACTTTTGAGCAATCTAATTTTATTTTCATCGGTGGAAGTAAAGGCTTGGTGAACGTTTATTATTGTTACAATAACGGAGATAAATAAAGCCATGATGATAATAGAATTAGTACTTGCTCCAGCAATAATAATTATAATTGGTCCTAGAGAAACTTTAGGTAAACTATTTAATATAGTTAGATATGGATCGATGACTCTAGATATGAATTTAAATCTCCAGAGAATAGTGGCAATTATAATTCCACCTATAGTGCCAATTAAAAAACTAATTATAACTTCATAAAAGGTAATCCAGATGTGATGAAATAAAGAACCGTCTTTATATAAGCTTATTATGGTCTCTATGATTGATTTTGGACTTGAGGCGATAAAAGTATTAATAAGGTTATTATCAGCCGCATATTGCCAAATAAAGATAAATAAAACAATTATTGATATTTGAGTTAGACGAACTAGAAAATTGGTTATTTTTATTCTTTTTAAATATTCTTTATGCTCTTTACTATACATGGTAATCAATATCCTTCCAAATTTTGTCATAATAATAAGCAAATTCTTTAGCTTTTCTATTTTGGATAGGTGTAGATTTACCAGTTAGTTTTATTTCATAAATGCTTTTAATTTTACTTGGTCTTGGTGACATGACAATTACTCTATCAGCCATACTAATAGCTTCAGACAAGTCATGGGTAACCATAATTGCACTTTTTTTCTCTTTTTTGATGATTTTATATACATCATCGGAAACGGCTAATCTAGTTTGGTAGTCTAAAGCCGAAAATGGTTCATCTAGAAATAATATATCTGGTTTAGTAGCTAAAGTTCTAATAAGTGATACTCTCTGTCTCATACCACCAGACAAATTATTAGGATAGGCTTTTTTAAAGTCTTTTAATCCATATGTATCTAATAAGTTATTAACATATTCAATGTTTTCTTTAGTTAGTTTGTTTTCAAGCTCTAAGCCGATTAAACAATTCTTATATATGGTGCGCCAATCAAAGAGGTTATCTCCTTGAAGCATGTAACCAAATTTTAAGTTTTGATCAATTTCAATGGTTCCACCAGAGGCTTTATCTAAACCACATAATATGGAAAGTATGGTACTTTTACCACAACCACTAGGTCCAACAATGGCGATGAATTCACCTTGTTTTAAATTCAAAGAAAAATTATCCACAGCTAAAATTTCGTTATTTTTAGTGTGATAAATTTTCCTTAATTCTTTAACTTTTAAAATATCCATTATTTTTCAGTGTATTCGTTATTGACTAATTTTGAGTAAGGTGCATTTTCATCTAACTGACCAGCGTTTTTAACTATTTCTTGAATGTGCTTAAAGTCATCTTCAGAAATATAGGTCGTATCATACCATGAATCGATATCTTTGTACCTTTGAACTATTGTGATCAAGTCTTCATCAGATGTATCAGGGAAGTAATCTTTGATGTTTTTAGCTATTTCTTCACTTGTGTGGTTATGGACATAGTCTAAACCTTTTTGAATAGCTTTAGTAAAGCCTTCAATGACATCTGGATTTTGTTCAATATAGCTTTTTTTAGCATTGTAAGTGGTATATGGAACATTGCCGCCTAATTCGCCAATAGAAGCGACAATATGACCATATCCTTCTTTTTCAAGTTCTGAGGCGGTTGGCTCAAATAGAGCGACATAATCGCCAGTGCCGCCGATGAAGGCACCTGACATAGAAGCAAAGTCAATACTGGTGTCAATATTTGTTTCATCACTTTTTATACCATTAATATTTAAGGCATATTCTAAGGTCATAGCAGGCATACCGCCCCACCGGCATTAAAACTTATGATGTAAAAAATGCTTATAAAATAAGGAAAGGTAGAACACATTAACATTTAAGTTTTTGTAAAAATGGTGGAAAAATGGCAAAAAGTAAGTTAGGAATGTCTAGTTTTGATATTGATATTAAGTTTAAAGATAAAGATGAGGCGAGAAGATATGCGAAAAGACTAATTGAAAAGATTAGATATATTTGTAAGAAAAAGAATTGGTCGGCAACAGCAATGGTATGTATTAGTAATACCGAGGGCAATAGTACCTATGTGCATTATGAACATACTGGGAAAGTTGGTCGCCCTAAAAAGGTAAAAGAGATACATCCTTATAAAAATAATATAGAGGTAGATTGGCATTTACATATTTTATTAGTATCTAAGCCATCTTATGCTTTTAGAGAAGAAATAAAGAATTACATAGACAAGAATTGGTATGGTGGCATGAAATATAAAGATTTTGATGTTACTAAATTATATGACAAGAAAACATATAAGAAGAATACCAATATTAAGAAAGCAGAATATTTTATTAACCAAGCCGATGAAATATTGTTTTGTAATTATAATAGCAATGGCATTGTTCCGAAAGGTTATAGTTTAAAAGATTTATATAATACTTATATGAAATGCAAAACAGCATTAAGATACGCAAAGAGTACAGGTAATGAAAAACGATTAGCACTAGAAGATAAGTATAGAGATATTATGAACTTTTATTTTAATATAACCAAAGAACAAGATAAGAAAATGGTCGATAAGTTTATGAAAGAAGCCCAGTTAATTAAGATACAAGATAACTACGATTTAAGAGAAAAAAATAATAAAGTACAGGAAAATATGAGTTTACGCCGAAGAATTGTGGAAGAAGATAGCCCATTTTAAAAGGAATTAGAGTGAAAGTATTAGTAATTATTACTATCATATAATATACACGATATATAATATTATTTAGATATTATAATGATATTATAGATAGGACTATAAGATAAGATTAAAAGATAATTAAAGAGGTTTATATAGATATTATTTGAGTAAGTATTTATAGTATTGTTTAAAATAAGCATTAGTATAAATTAAGGTAAAATAAAATGCCATATATTTTAAATGATATATAGCATTAACAGTTTAATGGTCGTTTAAGCCATCTATATAACCTTCTACTTTGGCTTTATTAGTAGTAGATAATTTATTGATTTTGTTAAGTAAAATAAAGTCAGTATCGGAAATATTATTTGGTTTAACATCATCAATAGGCATATCATATTTAGTTCGGCATAATAAGTAGTCAATAGATGTGTTGTAGTAGTTGGCAAGTTTAATAAGCATATCGGAACTTGGGAATACTCTACCAGTTTCATAAGAAGATATAGTTTCTTGGGTAATATTCAAATCCATAGCAACTTTAGTTTGTAGTAATTTTTTTGAGTTTCGTATTTGCTTTAAGTTGTTTTCCATATATATCGCCCTCCTCTATATATAATTGTAAGGATATTAAAAACGAGTGATAGCAATATTAGTTATATTTATATGTCTAAAATTATATAAAATATGTTATAATGATATTGGTGATTTTATATATGGAACTTGGAAAATTAGAAAAAATTGAGTTAAGAGAAGTTTGGAGGCATGAAGCATTGGATTTTACAAGATGGTTGGCTAGGAAAGAAAATATTGCTTTGCTAAGTAAAGAGATAGGCATTGATATTGAGGTTATAGAAACGGAAATGAGTGTGGGAAGATATAATGTTGATATTTATGCAAGAGATACAGAAAGTAATAAGAAGATAGTTATTGAAAATCAATTAGAGAATACTAATCACGACCATTTAGGAAAAATGTTAGTATATGCTGCTGGTTTAGATGCTGATATTGCTATATGGATAGTAAAAGATGTTAACGAAGAACATAAACAAGCAGTTGAGTGGTTAAATGATAATAGTTTTGAAAAGATAAATATATTTTTAGTAAAGGTGGAATTGTGGCAAATAGATAATTCCCCTATTGCTCCTAAGTTTCAAGTAATATGTGAACCTAATAATTGGGCGAAAGTATTAAAACAGCAGTCAAAAGAAAATGTTAGCGATTTAGAATTAAAACAAATGGAATATTGGCAAGGGTTTGTTGATTATGCCAAAAGTAAAGACAAAACATATATTAGTCAGCGACCATCAATTTATAATTGGTATGTTATTCGTATTGGTTCAAGCGATTATAAAATTAAATTAGTTCATAGTGTTAATAGCGATATGATTAGGTGTCAATTAGAAATATTTAATGATGAGATTTATAAAAAGTTAGAGCAGTATAGAACTGAAATTGATGATAAGATAAATGGCTTAGAGTGGGAATATTTAGAAGATAGAAAAGTTAATAGAATTAGTTGCAATAATAGTAGTAAAGACAATGCTAGTTCTTATGTATGGCTATTGGATATGGTTGATAGATTTAAAGAGGTATTCCTAGATTATTTGAATAAGTAAGTTTAACAGCGATATTAGGTAAGTTTGGCGAAAATAATATAAATATATTGAGTTAATGGAAAAATGGTAATAATGCCGAGATAATCGGCGAAATAAAGAGGAATAAGTGTTGAGAAAAGAAAGAGGTGTAAGAAATGCAAGATTTATTTTATATGTTGTTGGGGGTCGCAGTTGTAGTATTACCTATTTACTTAATTGTTAAAGCAGTTAAGAATAAAGGCAATAAAGATAAGGTAGTTAAAGATAACACTATTAAACAAAAAGAGGTAAAACAAGAAGTTATTAAAGAAAAGAAAATGAAAGTATTAAAATTAAAAGATATTAAACATATTGAAGGTATAAGCAGTTTGCGAGAGGAAGAAAATTGTTCTTTAAATGTAAATGATGAGGAATTAACAGTTATATCTAATATTGGTAATTTTAATATATCATTAGATAGAATAGTAAATGCTGGTATTATGAGTAAAAAACAAATGGATACTAAAAATAAAAATGTATTTGCTAGGTCATTAGTTGGTGGTATGGTTGGCTTAGGTGCATTGGGAGCGATCTCTGGTATAGGTCAAAAAGTAAAAAACTATTATAATTATTTTTTAGTAATTATTTATAAAGATAAAAATAGCGAAGAAATCAAATCTATTGTATTTGGTTTAGGAAAATATGACAGTTGGGGACAATTATTTGTAAATAAATTAACTAAAAGATTAAGTAATGAAAAAGTAGATATTGATTTATAATTAAGGGCTTATTATTAGTCCTTTTTAGTTAGTTCTATGGCTTTATTTTATAGTTTTAATAAATTATAATATATTTATAGAAATGCTTATAGATGTAGAATTTGCGAGGTATAAAGTAATGAATAAAGATATTGTTATAAATGGTATAATGGGTTTTATAATTGGTGATGCCTTAGGTGTTCCATTAGAGTTCAAAAAAAGAGATTTATTTAAAAATAATAAAGTTACCGATATGATTAGTAGTGATAGAATTGGTGCAAAAGGTGTTTGGTCTGATGATAGTAGTATGGTTATTGCTACAATGAAATCAATTATAGATAATAAAGGCAAAATAAATTATGAAAGTATTATGGATAATTTTATTTTATGGGTTTCAAATAAAGATTTTATTGCCATAGATAAAGCATTCGGCATTGGCAGAGCAACATTTTTTGCTTTAGGAAATTATCATAATAAAAGATATGAAAAGATAATTGATTGTGGTATGAAAGGTTTTAATTATAATGGTAATGGTAGTTTAATGCGAATATTACCTATTGCTTACTATTGTTATTATAAGAAATTAAATGATGATGAAATATATCATTTAGTAAAAGATATATCATCACTTACTCATAGTCACGAAATAAGTGTATTAGGTTGTTTTATATATGTGTTGTTGGTTATAGAGTTATTAAGTGGCGAAGAAAAAGAAAATGCTTATAGTAATATAAAAAAATATAATTATAGAAAGTATTTTAGCTTGGAAAATATAAAGTATTATGACCGATTATTAAATAACGATATTAGTAAATTAGATGTAGATAGTATTAGTAGTATGGGTTTTGTTGTTGATACATTAGAGGCAGTAGTATGGTGTTTTATAAATAATAATAGTTATGATAAATGTGTCATTGAAGCTATCAATTTAGGAAATGATAGTGATACTATTGGAGCATTAGTTGGTGGTTTAAGTGGTATATATTATGGTAATTTGCCTAGCAAGTGGTTAGATAGTATAGTTAAAAAAGATTATTTATTGAAATTAAGCAATGACTATTATAATGCTATAAAATAATGTGTTTTAAAATATATGTTTTAAAAATTGAATAGTTAGTAAAAATAACAGCATATTAGTAAGTTTAAGGTAGTTTAGGTAACTTAGTATAAATTATACTGGGTTACCCTTTTTTAGTGAAATTTGCGAGGAATAAAAAAATAATAGTAAATGTTACTAAACCATCTTATAATTAGTATTTTAATGTTATAATAAAGAGTATTATGGGGTGATTAGATGGATAATATAGTTAGTGATTTTGAAAGTTTTGAAAATGTTTTTTCAAATAGTTTTTATAAAAAAGTTGTAAAAGAAACATTAATTCCTATAAAAATGAGTAAACAAGAGTTTCAAAATACTTTAATTGATTTATATAAGGATATAATAAATGGAAATTACTCACCTTCTATTTTAAGAGGCAGAATATTTACATATAAAAATAATAATGTAGCTCGTATTATTCCATGTTTAACAATTAGAGATGAAGCATTATATTTTTTCTTAGTAAAGTTGCTAGAAGAAGACATTGCTACTAATAGAATAGACGGAACTTTTGGTGGCTGGCGATTAGGTAATGCGATAAAAGAATTAGAAAATTTAGAAATTGAGTATGTTACAAACAGCTACAACCCAAAGTTATGGAATAAAAACTGGAAGGAATTTTCCAATATAGTATGGGCTAAAATTAGAACTGATGTTTATGATGTAGCATATTCGTTAGATATTGCCAATTTTTATGATAATATAAATTTGAATATTTTAGAAAAGAAATTATTAGCAACGGTCGGAAGAAAAAAATCTCAAATAGTATATTTACTAATATATTTTTTGAAATATTGGAATAAATCTATTGATAACTATAATTATAAAACTGTTGGTATCCCTCAAAGTGAATTTGGTGACCAATCCAGATTATTGGCTAATTTTTACTTGCAAGATTATGATAGCATTATTAGTGAATTATGCTTAGAACAAGGGGCTGAATATGTAAGATATGCAGATGACCAAATAATTTTTGCGAGGAATGATACTGATATAAATAGAATAATGTTGAGTATTTGTAATGAGTTAAATAAAATTGGTTTAAATGTAAATGCTAGCAAAGTTCATAAATATACTATGGAAGAATTAGAAACATATTATGGCTATGAAATGATAAATGATATTTTGGAAGAAAACTACGATAGTGCAGCGAATACTTTTTTTGCATTAAAAGATAATAATGTTAAATTTAGAGAAGATATAATTCTTAGAAAAATGTTAACTTCTGGCTTGAATAACTATTCTAAGGAAAATAAAGATAGAATTTTATCAATAGTAACTACGGATGATTTTTTGCTACATAATGGTTTGTTTTATTTAAAAAAAGTATATGGGTATATAAATGAAGAAGAAAAAGAAATATTTATAGAGAGGTTAATATTTTTATTACAAACAAATTATTATAATGAATTTCATTATTCTGTTTTAAAGTTTGCTAAAGAAAATAAACTGGACAGTCTTGTTAAAATTGCTATGGATACTATAAGAAATATCCCTGTTTAAAATTGTGTAGGTTTATAAAGACTTAGATTTTAATAGAATTTAAGTCTTTTTTGTATTGTTAAAACTGCCCTTACCTATTTTCAAATATTTGGAAAGTTTTACTACTTTTTTAAATAAACGGCTCGTATCTTTTTTGAAAGTCATATATTATATATTTATGGTAAGGAGGTGTCATAAAGTGAATAAGTCAATTTTAATAAAATTGGTTGATTGGATATGTGATGGTTATGTAGATGCCTTAGTAACTGGCATAGAAGAAAATGAGCATTATTTTCCTTATACTATTGCCTTAGTACATTTTATAGATGAGCTTCAAAGAAAATGTATTAAGGTTAATTATAATGAGTTAGTTAATGATTCCATAATTGATAACGTTTTAAAAGAAGCAAATGATTATTTGGCGAGGTAGGTTTATATGAAAAGTAAAATATTTGGCTATGCTAGAGTTAGTAGCAAAGAGCAGAACGAAGAAAGACAATTAGTAGCATTTAAAGGATATGGTATTGATGAGAGAGATATTTATGTTGATAAGCAAAGTGGTAAAGATTTTAATAGAGAAAATTACATTACATTAAAACATATATTAAGAGAAAATGATTTATTGGTTATTAAGTCTATTGATAGACTTGGCAGAAATTATAATCAAATCATTGATGAATGGAAAGATATTACTAAAAATATTAAGGCAGATATAGTTGTTATTGATATGCCTTTATTAGATACTAGGAAGAATAAAGATTTGCTTGGAACTTTTATTAGTGATTTAGTATTACAAATATTAAGTTATGTCGCTGAACAAGAAAGAACTTTTATAAAGCAAAGACAAAAAGAAGGAATTACTAATGCTAAAAATAATGGAGTTAAGTTTGGAAGACCTAGAATAGAAAAACCACAAGATTTTGACATTGTGGTTAGCCGTTGGAAAAATAAAGAGATTAAAAGCAAAGAAGCAATGGAATTACTAGGACTAAAACCTAATACTTTTTATAATATGATTAAGTTATAATTTATTACTCTGATAAAAATTATCTATATAGATTTCAAAGTCATTCATATTTAATTTTTTTATACAGGCACTTTTTATTATATTTTTTTCATCATTGTATTTATCTATATCATATCTTGTTGCATCATTGTGAAAGTGTTTTAAATATTTAGCATCTTTTCGCATTATTCTTCTATATTCTTTATGCTGATAAAGAGTGTTAACAGCATCAACACAAGTTGTTTGTTTCTCATATACAAATCTCATTCTATTGCATTTTCGCTTATTAGGTAGTGAATGTACAAAATATTTTCCACATAGTTCGAGCTCACACTTTTTAATATAATAAGGAATAGTTGTAGAAAATAAGCAATCTAAAACCATATAAAGTAAATCTATATCATTTTCGTATGTCCCTTCCTTACACATAGTTAAGGTAACAATGGCACCTTGTTTATTAAATTGTATTTGTTTTTCAAATAAACTAGGTGCAGTGTTTGGAATTGTGGGGAATACTGAATTATAATCATTAAAAGGTAATTCCTTTTCTTTTTTGTTTTCTGCATATTTTATTGAAACCATAGAACCATTTGTTGGTTGAGGCACATTTCTCAAAATTTTTTTACTCATAGCAGGAATAACTATTTTATAGGCAGCAACATACCTTATCCATGCCTCTTTATTTATTCCATTAGTTGAGAATTGTTTTGAGTATTCAAATATCTTATCTAATTCTTTTTTTGCATTTGAGGTTAAATTATCAAAGTAAACTAACATATCATATATTGGTTTATTTTTTTCTTTTAAGTCATATCCAAAAGATATTTTTGGCATATTTTTCCTATTTTTACTTAATTCTTCTCTAAATTTAAAATAATACATATCTATTTTTCCTTTTCTATATAATGCGTCGGACACTTTCTTAAAAAAAGTATTTTGCTTTTTCCTTATTATACCATATTTTTTTTGATATTCTTATGTTGCAAGCAAAAAAATGTAAATTTTTATTCGCGAAACATTATTTTGTTTGAATAGGGAGGTAATAGATTTGAAAAAACAAAAAACAGAAGTAGTTGTATATTTTCCATACGGAGATAAAGAAAAGGAAAAATTAGTGAAAAATTATTGTAAAAATAATGATTACAAAATTGTTCAAATTTTCAGAGGTAGCAATGACATTGATTTAGATGACATTATGTGGGATAAAGCAATTTTTAAAATGTATAATACAATAATTGATTTGAGTAAAAAACATAAAATTGAAAAAGTAATTTTATATGAATTGAATGATTTAAACTATGGTTTACATTCACAAATAGCGATATGTGAATATATGCTTCAAGTAGATGTTATTGTTGAAACAATAAAACAAGGCGAATATGTATTGGATTTTAATTTCGATAGTAGCCTTGAAATAATAAGTTAAAAATATAATGGAGGAAAAAGAAAATGAAAAAAGCAAAAAAAACTAATCAAGAAAGAGTGGTAATCTATGCTATCTATAATGATTCGGAAAACTATTATGATGGAAATGATAATAGTGAGTTTTTAAGTATAGATTGTGACAAAGAGGAAGAATTGAAAAAGTATTGTGAAGAAAAACAATATGAAATTAAAGAAATCGTAAGGAATAGTAAAAGTGATTATTTACCTTATAAATTAAAATGTGTTGTGGATATCATTTATAGGTATTCAACTGGTTATTATTCTAAGCTAGATAAAATCATAATCTATGACATGTTTGAATTATGTAGTAATATTAGCGAGTTTAATGTGATTTTTGATATGTTCAGCCGAGAACATTTTGAGATAGAAACAATTAAGCAAGGTAAAATTTATAGAAATTCTTTTAAAGATTTGGAGGTGTTGAAAAATGAAGACTAAAAAGAAAGGAAATCAACGTTTTGAAAATGTTGCTTTATATATTAGATATGAAGATGGTGATTTAGATGAAATGAAGAAAAAAGAAGAAATCCTAGTTAAATACTGTGAAGAACACAATTGCAATATTGTAAAAAAATACTTTGATAGTAATGGGTGTTATTTTCCGTATTTTTCAAATACTATGAGGAATTTTTTGAGGAATATAGGAAACCGAGAATTTGATTACTTAATTACTTGCGATGTAAACGATTTAACAGAATGTCTCCATCAACTAGTAGCAATTTATACAATATTAGAGGATGAAGATACAAAGATAATAACAATTAATCAAGGAACTTTAGGCGAAGATATGCTACTTGATGGTACTTTTCTTGAAAATGTGATGAATAAAAAGGAATTACAAAATCCAAGGGTAAAGTATGATGAGAATGGTAAATTCATTGATACAGAAGAAGACCCGTTTTAAGTCTATAAGTATTATAGATTTAATTAAATCATAAGTTTAATTAGGTGGTTTCTTATGAAGATTGTTAATGTTTTCAATGAAAATGGCAAGACACTTCAACAAATAATGGAGGAGTTTCTAATAGAATACTGCTTAGAGATTGGTTCTTTTAGTAAATAATACTATAATATATTTGTTAATGTGTCCTACCGAGAAAGGAGTTAAAAGATGAATGGTAAGACATTTAATGTTGCTCTTTATATTAGGTTATCTCGTGAAGATGGCGATAATATGGAAAGCGAGAGTATCACAAATCAAAGAGATTTATTACATCTATTCTTAGAGAAGACAAAAGAAAAGTTACAATATGTTGATGAATATGTCGATGATGGTTTTACTGGTTCTAATTTTGATAGACCTTCTTGGAAAAAACTAATAACAGATATAGAACATGGTAAGGTTAATACTATAATTACCAAAGATTTATCTCGTATGGGTAGAGATTATATCTCAATGGGGGAATATATCGAAAGAATATTCCCCGAACGAGGTATAAGATATATTGCTTTAAATGATGATATTGATACACTGCACGAAACACCAGGTTTAGAGTTTTTACAATTTAAACTAATGTTTAATGATTACTATTTAAAAGATACATCTAAGAAAATTAGAAAAGTTGTAAGAGCCAAAAAGGAGCAAGGACAGTTTTTAGGTTGGAAAGCAGTATATGGTTATAAAAAAGACCCTAATGATAAGCATAAAATTATTGTTGATGAGGAAGTTAGACCTATTATTAAGAGAATGTTTGATTTAGCATATAATGGTAAAAGCCCAAGGCAAATTGCTAATATATTCTCTGATGAGCATATTCCTACCCCTAGTGTTTATGCAAATCTTAATAGAGGTGTGAAATCTACGGCTTATGAATTATGGTGTCCTAGGACAATAGAAGAAATGCTTACAAATGAAACATACATCGGAAATCTTACTCAAGGTAGAAGAAAAAAGTTGAATTATAAGTCTAAAAAAGAAATTAGAACGCCTAAAGAAGAATGGATAATTACAGAAAATACCCACGAAGCAATTATTGATAAAAAAGTATTTGATACAGTCGGGGAGTTATTAAAGAAAAACAAAAACAAACCTACTGGTAATAATATTCAATTACTTTCTGGCTTTATGGTATGTAAAGAATGTGGACACGCAATAGGTATAAATAAAAGTAGCGATGGGAAAAGATATTACTGTTGTTGTACTTATTATATATCTCATTCTAAATATGGTTTATGTACTCCACACAGTTGTAATTATAAAAAATTGGAAAATCTTGTGTTAGAAGAAATTAAAAAGATGTGCAAGGAGTATGTAGATAGCAGTTCATTTTCTAATAAGTTAGAAGAAGAAAGAAAGAAAAATGATATTAAAATTAAAAAACAAAAGGAAATCAATGTATTAGATAAAAGAATTAGAACTAATAACTCATATATAGACAAAATATATGAAGATAAGTTAAGTGGTAATATTGATATGGAAATGTTTAACCGTTTAACAATAAAATACAAAGATGAAATAGTTTCTTGGAAAAATCAAAGAGATGAGTTAGAAGAAGAACTTAAAAATATTGATACAGAAGATGATAATAAAGAAAAGGAAGAAATATTAAAAAAGATAAACGAATATTTATCTTTTGAAAAACCAAATAGAAATTTATTAGTAAATCTAATTGATAAGATACTTATAAGTGAAGATAAAACAGTAGAAATTCATTATAAGTTTAAATTGGCATAGTATTATAAGTTTGGTAACCGGTAAGCCCATCGGCATAAAAAGTTATGATATTTTTTTAGTAAAAATTTTATCATAAGTTTACCAGCCGAAGACCTTCACGGCCACCAATAATATGTTTTCCTTTTAAATCTTCTAATTTAAAATTATCTGTTTTTTCTCTGGCTACTAAGAAACTACCATCTTTTTTAGTTAATCCAGCAAAGTTTATTAAATAATCTTTTTGTCCGCCATTATAAACATAGATAGTTGATTCACTACCACAGAAGCCGATTTGGACATCGCCTGATAAAACAGCGGCTGTAACTTTATCAGCACCTGAGGTTAATATGATTTCAACATCTAATCCTTCTTCCTCGAAGTATCCTAATGAATGAGCAATATACTGTGGTGCATAAAAGATACTATGGGTTACTTCGGCCACCTTCACTTTTGTTAAACTTGTTTCTTCTTTTTTAGGTTTGAAAACAAAAATTCCGGTGATTATTAAGCCGACAGCTAATAATATAATGATAAATTTTTTCAAAAACCCCTCTCCTTTCTAATTCCATAGTATTATATTCATAAAATTATAAAAGGTTTTAAAAAAATGTGGTAAAATGGAAGTGGGTGATTTTATATGCATATTCAAGATTGTAAAGTTGCTTTAATAGATGATAATGGTAATATAAATACGATGGGAAAGGCCGGAGATGGCACATTTCATGTCGATTATTTATTTGATTATTTTAATAAAGCTTATTCTTCAGCGCCTGAATTATCATTGTTGAAAGATGAATACCGAAGAGATGTCTATGCATATCATTTTGGTAATTTTGGATATGTAGTTTTTTATAATCATGTGTATGATGGCTTAAAATATGGCGTGTTTTATTTTCCAAATAATCTTTCTAGACAACAAGTTGCAGTTCTTGAAAATTTAGATTTAGGTGATGAAAAAATTGCGATATGTTTTGATCCTACTGATTTTGGTTCATTTGTAAATTTTGAAATGGTTGGGGCAGATGGTGAATATAATTTGAGTGAGGCTATGAATGAATACTTTGAACAGAAGAATTCACGATTAAAAAGGTAAATGAAAGGAGAGTGTACATGGATAAAAGAGTAATAGATAGTAAGGTTACAATAATTGATGAAAGTGGAATACCCCATGTGATGGGAATGGTTAATGAGCAAAGACTTCATGTGAAATATCTATTAGATTATATTCATTTAAATTTTCCAGATATTAAGACAGACAATTTAACTGTTGGAAATGTGGGAGAACGTCTTGCTTATCAAATTGCTATGTTTGGTGATATTACTTATTTAAACGAAATGAATTTTGGGATGTTTTATTTTCCTGCTGTACTTACTGACGAACAATTAGAAACTTTGAATAATATTGATTTAGGTAATAAAAAAGTGGGGATATGTTATAATTTAAAGCAAGTTGGAGATACAATTATGTATTGTCCAATAGGCATGGGTAATGATTATACTTTAAAAGAAGCAATGGAAGAATATATGAGTAGGTTGGCGGTTAAACATCATAGGAGATGATTTTAGTTATGTTTAATGTTAATGATTATAAATTAATAATTATAACTGGTTCTAAAGATGAAGATGGGGCAATTCGTTTTTTTGGAGAGGCTAGTGAATATAGATTTCATTTAGATGCCTTAAAAGATTATTTATATACTTATTATAATGAGTTGGCGGAAACTATTAATGCGGATGATAAAAAAAATAATAATGAAATTATAGTTTATTTAAATGAGATTGGGGATATAGTTTATTTACACTCGCCGGGTTATGGTTTATTATATATTCCAAAACAAATTAGTGAAAAGCAAGTTGTGTCTTTATATGATTTATTTAATTCATTTGAAAAAACACCAATTTATATTGATTATAACTTGATTAGAAAAGAAGATGGAATTTATCCTGAGGACATTATTAATTATTCTGATGGTATGGAAAATTGTGAAACATTAGATAACTTCTTTAATAAGAAACCTCATGTTAAAAGGAAAGTTAGGTGATTTGATGGATGAATATATGGTCGCCATTATAAATGGCGGTGTTGAGGACAATGGGAATATTATTTATTTGGGTCATAATTTTAATTTTAATTATCATGCAGAGTGTTTAATTGATTATGGTGTTCATAAATATCCAAATATTTCTGGATTTAAAAATATAGATTATATGAAAGAGCCCAATTTGCCAATTTATTATTTATCTTTGTTGAATAATATTATATTTACTAATGTATCAGTGGATGATGAAATGCGAGGAATGTTATATTTACCAAGAACTATTTCTGATGAGCAGTTAAAGACATTGTCACAATTTATTGATTTAATATATGATTTTAAAGTAACGATTATTTATAATTTGGCATTAGTTGATGGTATGGTGCTGGGTAAAGATTTAGATGTTTTACAAAATGAGAATATGAAGGAGCAAATAATGAAATTTGTTTTAGAAAGACAAACTCCAAAAAAAGAAAGAAGGACATATAATGGATAAAAAAATTGACGATTATAAAGCGGTAATTATTAATGGGACTAACGATAAAAGTGATGATATAGACGGTCATGTTGATTTTGTTGGACCAATAGGTGAGTGTGATTATCACGTAGATTGTTTATTAGATTATGCTAGAGATAAATATCCTAATGTTTCGATTTTTCAAAGGATTACTGATAGATGTGAGCCTAATGTACCAATTTTTTTCTTAACTTGGCTTAATAATGTTGTATATATTAATATTTCTGGAAATCGTGTTGGTAAATATGGTATGTTATTTTTACCTGATGAAATCAGTGAAAAACAACTTAAATTAATATATGAACTTGCCAAACAAATCCCAAAGGCACATGTAGATATTGTATATGATATGGATTTTGATGATGGCTTTGTTGAAAGCAAGGAATTTAATTATGAAAGAGGGAAAGGTTTTGAAGAAACATTAAATCAATTTTTAAAAAAAGTTAATCAAAAAAAGTCTAAATAACTAGACTTTTTTAAGTTTTCCTTGTTTTAAAAGATTTAACATTTGAATGTTTTGAAAGTATGAACCGTGATAATTTTTAATATTATTAGCTTTTGCTAGTTTTTTCCGATAGTTATATGAGCTATTGATACCAATTGATTTTAAAGCATCGACAATTGATCCGTGTTTATAGTTGTTTGCGTTTAAATATTCGGTTTGTGTGTTGCTGGATGAAATATTTTGTTCAATAATTTCTTTTGTTTTAGGGGTGTGTTTTGTATTATTATTATTTTGATTTGAATTTTGTGAGGTAGGTATGTTTTTAGTTTGTTTTTCAGTAACACTAGGGTTATCTACTTGAGTGTTTAAAGAAATTATTGGGTTTTCTTTGATGTTGTTTGATGTTTGAATTTCTAAGTGCAAATGTTTTCCGTAGGCGTTGCCAGTTTCACCAATGGTACCAATTACGGTACCTTTTTCAATATACTGTCCTTTATTTACTTTGATAGAGCCATATTTCATGTGAGCATATAGGGCTGTTTTACCATTATCTTGTTTTATTTTGACATAATTGCCATAGGTATCTAAACCTTGACTCTTGTGGTTTGTACCTTTGACATTATTTATGACAGTAGTTACAGTTCCACTTTCTAAGGCAATAATATTGGTTTCTCTACGGTCACTGGCAACTATATCAATAGCTTTGTGATTTGGGTCATACTCATTTGTAATGATTTCATTCATACTTTCTAATACATGTGTAACCATCTTTTAGTGGTATTCACCTCCCTTCATAGATTAATATACGGTGTCAATTAGCTGTTTTCCTTCTTTTTTTTAAAATTTCTTTAAAAAATTTGATATAATGGTAGTGGTGATAGTAAATGGACTTAAGCACATTAAATGACAAACAAAAAGAAGCGGTTGAGTGGCCTGATGGTCCAATACTAGTTTTAGCAGGAGCTGGAAGTGGTAAAACAAGAGTTTTAACAACTAAACTGGCTTATTTAGTTAATGAAGAAGGTGTTAATCCTTATAACATATTAGCTATTACTTTTACTAATAAAGCTGCTAAAGAGATGAAAGAAAGGGCATTTAAAATGCTTGGTAGTGATGCTTATAAGATGCAGATATCGACATTTCACTCTTTGGGGTTACTTTTAATTAGAGAAAATTATGATAAATTAGGTTTTGATAAAAATTTTACAATTTTAGATAGTGATGATAGTTTAACGATTATTAAGAAAATTTTAAAAGATATGAATTTGGATCCAAAAGTTTATAATCCGCGAGCTATTAGAAATAAAATAAGTAGTGCGAAGAATGAACTGATGGATTCTAATTATTATAGCCGGTTTGCGAATTCAGAATATGAAGAGATAGTTTTATCAGTATTTCGGAAGTATGAACAAAAGGTTCTTAAAAATAATTCAATGGATTTTGATGATTTGTTATTACTTCCGATTAAGTTATTTAAAAAATATCCCGATGTTTTGGAAAAGTATCAAGACAGATTTAAATATATATTAGTCGATGAGTATCAAGATACTAATGAGGCTCAATATATTTTGATTAAGATGCTTAGTAAAAAGTATAAAAATATATGTGTGGTTGGTGATTTAGATCAATCAATATATGGATTTAGAGGAGCTAATTTTAGAAATATTCTTAATTTTGAAAAGGATTATCCAGATGCGAAGGTTATTCCACTAGAAGAAAATTATCGTTCGACAGGTAATATTTTGAATGTGGCTAATGATATAATTAAACACAATAAACAACGAAAAGAAAAGAATTTATGGACGAAAAATGACAATGGTCCAAAGATTCGCTATCACAGAGCTTATGATGAAAAAGATGAAGCTAATTATGTCATGGAAGAGATTAAGAAATTAATTATTAGTGGTGAACCTAAATCTTCTATTGCGGTTTTATATAGAACTAATGCCCAATCTCGTAATATGGAAGAAACTTTGCTTAGGGAAAATATTCCTTATAAAGTAGTTGGAAGTTTTTATTTCTATAACCGAAAAGAAATTAAAGATTTAATCAGCTATTTAAAACTTATTTATAATTCCAATGACGATGTCAGTTTGATGAGAATTATAAATGTTCCAAAAAGACAGATTGGTCCGAAGACAATCGAGAACTTAGCCACTAAAGCTTTAGATAAAGGTGTGTCTTTATATGAGGCTATTGATAGCGGTAAGGAACTTGAGTTTAAGAAATTAATCGAAAGAATAAAAAAAGAAAGCGAAAATATATCGCTTACAGAGTTAGTTGAACTTATTTTAACAGAAACGGGAATGCGAAAAGAACTTGAGAGTTCTAAGACTTTGGAGGCGGAAGTTAGGCTTGAGAACTTAGAAGAATTTAAGTCTATTACGAAAAATTTTGAAGAGAATAATGGAGTTATTTCTTTGGAAGAGTTTTTACTAGAAATTAGTTTAGTTTCTGATATGGAAGAACACAAAAACAATAATGATGTCGTAACGCTTATGACGATACATTCGGCTAAGGGATTAGAGTTTGACCACGTATTTATTATCGGTTTGGAGGAAGGTTTATTTCCACATTCTAACTGTTTAGATAGTCCAGATGAAATAGAAGAGGAAAGGCGTCTTTGTTATGTGGCGGTAACGAGAGCTAAGAAGACGTTAATGTTAGTTAACGCTGCGAGAAGAATGCTTTATGGAAATACAAACTGTAATCCACCGAGTAGGTTTATTGCAGAAATCAGTGATGAATATTTAGAAAAGGATGAAAAAGAAGAAAAAGCACATTTTAATAAAGAGGAGATGATCGATAAAACGGCCGAATATAGTGTTGGTGATCATGTTATTCACGATACTTATGGTGAAGGTGTGGTTGTCGCATTAGGTTCAGTTTTATCAATTGCTTTTAGTCATCCTTATGGAATAAAGAAAATAATGAAAGGTCATAAGAGTATTAGGAAGGTATAGGTGATTTAGGATGATTTTATCAATTATTGATTCAATTAATGAGTTTATTGAGCCAGCAAAGGCTTGGCTTGAGGAAAACCATAGTAATCCATTTATGTGGCTTGCGTTTGTTTTGATTGGTATTGCAGTTTTCGCGCTTACTTATAGTGCGCTTAATAAAAATAATCAATAGGGAGGTTTTATTTTGGATTATACTTTAGTAGTAATGGCGGCTGGCATGGGAAGTAGGTTTGGTTCTTTAAAACAGATGGAACCGGTTGGACCTAATGGCGAATTTATCATCGATTATTCAGTTTATGATGCTATTCAAGCAGGTTTTAATAAAGTTGTCTTTATTATTAGAAAAGATTTTTATAATGACTTTAGAGAAACTATAGGAAAAAGAATAGAAAATAAGATTAATGTAGAATATGCATTTCAAGAATTAAATGATTTGCCTAGTGGTTATGAATGTCCAGAGGAAAGAGTAAAACCTTGGGGGACTGGAGCGGCTATTTATAGTGCGAGAGATTTAATTAGTGGTTCTTTTGCTATTATAAATGCGGATGATTTCTATGGCTCTGATGCATATAGAGTTTTATTTGATTATGTTAAAAATAATACAAGTGAAAATGAAGGTTTGGCTTTGTGCTATGAGGTTGGTAATACTTTATCTAAAAATGGAAGTGTTAAAAGAGGCATTGCAATAACTCATAATGGTAATTTAGAGGGAATTAAAGAGAGTAAAATAGAAGCTCACGATAATTATGTTATTGCTAAACCATTAGATGGAAGTAATGAGTTTGAGACTTCTTTAGATACTTTAGTTACTGTTAATTTGTTTGGATTTACGCCAAAAATAAAAGACATTATTGTGGATAATTTTTCTGAATTTTTAGATGAGAATATCGATAAGTTAGATAGTGAGTACTTAGTTCCTGATATTATAAATAGTGAAATAAATAAGAGAAATATTATATTTAAGGTTAGAGGAACTAATTCTAAATGGCATGGAGTTACTTATAGAGAAGATAAAGATGAGTTAGTAGAGGCCATTCATGAATACATTAAAGAAGGGGTATATCCAGAAAAATTATTTGAAAGTGGTAAAACACTTTGTAAAAAATAATACACCGATTATTGGTGTGTTTTTTAAAATTTTATTTTTAGAATTGAAGTTTATTTAGTTATTTTATATAATATTATTGGTGAAAAATATGATAGAAAAAAGAATAGCAGAACTTACAGAGATTATTAATAAAGCAAATCATGATTATTATGTGAATGATAATCCAACAATTACGGACCAAGAATATGATAGATATATGGAAGAGCTTATGAGACTTGAGGATGCTCATCCAGAATTTAAAAAAGTAGATTCGCCAACACAAAGAGTTGGTAGTGAAGTTATCTCAGAGTTTAAAAAAGTTACTCATGAGATTCCAATGTTATCTTTGGGTGACATTTTTAATGAGGAAGAGATAATCGATTTTGATGAGAAGGTAAAGAAAGTAGTACCACATCCTAAGTATGTGGCTGAGTTAAAAATAGACGGTTTATCTGTTTCACTTCTATATAGAAATGGTGAGTTAGTTAGAGCGGCTACTCGTGGTGATGGAGTAACTGGAGAAGATATTACACATAATGCGAAAACAATTAAAGATATTCCACTTAAGATAAAACAACCAATTGATATTGAGGTTCGCGGGGAAATTTATATGAGTAAGGCTTCTTTTAAGAAGTTAAATGAGAATGGAGCCAATTTTGCGAATCCTCGTAATGCGGCAGCTGGAAGTGTGAGACAGTTAGATTCAAAAGTAGCGGCAAGCCGTAATTTATCTTGCTTTATTTATCATTTGCCTGATCCAGAAGATTACAATATTTATACACATCATGATGCCCTTAATTTTATGAAAGAACTTGGGTTTGTAGTTAATCCTAATAATAGAAAGATTAATAATATAAATGAACTTATGGAGTATGTAAATCATTATACTAAGGAAAGACCTAATTTACCTTATGAGATAGATGGTATTGTTATTAAGGTAGATGATTTGAATGATCAACAAAGATTAGGTTTTACAGCAAGGAGTCCTAAATGGGCGATAGCTTATAAGTTCCCAGCCGAAGAGGTTTTGACTAGAGTTAAAGATATTATTTGTACTGTTGGTAGAACTGGTCAAGTAACACCGAGTGCGATTTTGGAACCGGTGCGTGTTATGGGATCATTAATATCTAAAGCTACTTTACACAATGAGGATTATATTTTAAGTAAGGATATACGTATTGGTGATATTGTTTCTATTAAAAAAGCTGGAGATGTTATTCCAGAAGTTGTTAAACCAATTGTGGAACGTAGAGATGGTACTGAGAAAAAATTTAATATGGTGGAAAAGTGTCCGATATGTGGAGAAGGATTAACGAGAAAAGAGGATGAGGCAGCTTATTATTGTTTGAATGAACACTGCCCTGCAAGAAAACAAGAAAAGTTATTCCACTTTACTTCTCGTCATGCGATGAACATAATCGGTTTTGGTGATAGGATTATCGAAGATTTTTATAATTTAGGTTATTTAAAAGATGATGATGATTTTTATCATTTGCATGAACACAAAGAAGAATTAAAAGAACTTGAGGGTTTTGGCGAGAGAAGTATTGAAAAGTTGCTTGATGAAATAGAAAAAAGTAAAAATAACTCTTTAGAAAGATTGTTATTTGGACTTTCTATTCGTCACGTTGGAACCAAAACGGCGGATATTTTAGCTAGAGAATTTAAAAATATGGATAATTTAATGAGCGCTAGTTTTGAGGATTTAGCTAGTATTAAAGATATCGGAAATACCATTGCTAAAAGTGTTTATGATTTCTTTAGAGATGAGAATAATATTAATTTAATTAATAAGCTTAAAGAAGATGGAGTTAATATGATTTATCTTAAAGAAGTTAGTAATGAAGAAACTGTATTTACCGGTAAGACTTTTGTTTTAACTGGTTCTCTAGAAAGATTTACTCGTGATGAGGCTAAAATTAGAATAGAACAGTTAGGCGGAACAGTAAGTTCAAGTGTTAGTAAGAAAACTAGTGTAGTTATTGCGGGTGCGGAAGCTGGAAGTAAACTTACGAAAGCCCAAGATTTAGGCATAACTATTTGGGATGAAGAAGAATTTTTAAATAATTTATCAAAGTACTAGAAATAGTACTTTTGATTTGACTTTATTTTGAGTGAGGGTATAATGTTGTATCGGAGTTGATTTTTAATGACTTATACTGATTATTATGATCCAGAAGAATTTGATGAAGCATTAAAAGTTGTAAATTTTTTGGATATATCAGAAGTTGATCCTTTTTATAATTTAGATAAGAATGTTAAAGGTTCTAGTTACAAAGTTGACCGAAAAGGTTATTTATATTTTATTTTAGGAAGATATACGGTAAATTTATTGAAAACTAGACGAGCTTATGATTATTTAGATAGTCATCCTTATATTTTAGATTACAGTTCGATTGGTGGAAATAGAAAACTATTTACTTCTTTGGGTAATGTTTCTTTTTCGCTTTGTGTGAATAGTATTAAAGAGGCTTGTATGCGTGGTGATGATAAGAAAACAATTGATACTTTATGTAAGGTATATGCGGGAAAGTATGCGACCAAATGTCATGAGGTATCAATTATATTGGGTGTGGATTATGACTATATAACTACAGCTTTTGTAAGTAGTCCACTTGAACATTATAAATATCTTCATTCATTTGTTGAAGATGGTGAATATGTCTATGATTTTGCGAAAAATTTAAAGATGAAAAAGAATGATTATTATAAACTTTTAAATCCTGATATAGTATCTAGGATTAAAGGTAATCAGTTTGTAGATGATGTTGTACAAACTTCCCATAGTTATCCACCAATGGCTTTAAAAGATTTTTTAGTAAGACATGATGAGCTTATTTTAAAAAGATAAAACAAGTAGTATTTTAAAATATTATTTGTTTTTATTTTATGTAAATATTAAAATAAATTGTTGTTCTGGGTTTAAATTTGTTTTATAATTAAAATAGCTAATATTGAAAATATTGATATGGCAAAGTGAAAAAGAATGATAAAGTTATTCATAATAGTAGTAGAAAGTAGGGAAAATATGAATAAAAGACTGAACAGAACATAGCGTAATTATATAATAATAGGGCTATGTGCAATATTACTTATAATGGTTGTAGGATATGCGGCATTTCAAAGTCAATTAAAAATATCAGGAACATCTAATATTGTGAGTAATTTCTTAGTAAAGATTATAAATATAGAAGTATCAAATATTGTTGGAGGTGCTCAAGATAAATCGGAAGTAACAACACATACAGATACAACAGCAACCTTTGGAACAACATTACAGTCTCCAGGGGATTCTATTACTTATAATATAACAATAGAAAACCAAGGAACTATTGATGCAGTATTAAAAACTATTACAAAAACAGATACAAGTAATAGTGCAATCTTGTTTACAATTTCTGGAGTAAATGAGGGAGATCCTTTAAATGCGGGAGAACTAGTAACAATGCAAGTTACAGTAACATATAATCCAGCTGTAACAAGTTAACCGGATGACTTAGATAGTACATTAGATATGGAACTGGATTATGAACAAGCAGATGGAGGAAGTGTAGGACTAGGACCTGGAGGAGAGACTACAACTATTGGTGGACAAGATGTACCAGTAGTAGATTCAGGCGATGGACTATATAAAGATGAATATGAGGATGGAAAATATACATATAAAGGAGCTGATCCAAATAATTATATAACTTTTAATAATGAAACCTGGAGAATAATAAGTGTAGATTCAAGTGGTTTAATTAAAATAATGAGAAATGAAAGTATAGGAGATATGGTGTAGGATAATTCTGGTTTAAATAATTGGGCAAGACCAGCCACATTAAATTCATATTTGAATGATACCTATTTACCAACAATCACAACTAACAAGGATAAAATAGTTTCTTATACATGGAGTATAGGTGGTGTAACAGCAGGTAATACAGATTTAGCTAATCAAATAAATGATGAGAATGGCACCACATGGAATGGAAATGTTGGTTTAATAATTTCAAGTGAATATCTAAGAGCAAATTCTAATAAAGAACAGTGTGGAAATATGAGTATTAATAATACAAATAGAGAAAGCTGTATTACAACTAATTGGATGCAATCAATAGTACCGTCAGATGGTTATTTGTGGATGATGTCACCACTTGACAGCGGTTCTAATTATGCGTTTGATGTATATGGTGTACCTAGTAATGCTGGAAATATGAGTTATCGATTAGTTTATATGAGTAGTGGAGTAGTTCCTAGCCTTTATTTAACATCATCTATTACATTAACAGGAGATGGAAGCCAAGAAAATCCATATGTCATAAGTTAGAAAAAAATAAAGCAAGTATATCATGCGACTGCTAAGACAGTCGCTTTTATAATGTGTTTTTTAAATGATGAAGTTAAATTAAATATTTTACTTTGGACTGTTTTGTAATGTTTTGAAAGAAAATAAAAAAAATTGTAGATTTTTAGCAGTCATATCTTGACAGTGCTAGCATATAATGCTATAATGAAGTAGCAATCAGATTAAAAGAGTGCTAAAAGAGGTGATTAAATGCTGACTCGGAGACAGGAAGAATTACTTAAATTAATTGTTGAAAATTATATTAAGACGGCAACTCCAGTTAGCTCGAAGGCTTTATGTAAGAAAATGAAGTGTTCGAGTGCAACAGTTAGAAATGAGATGGCAACTCTTGAAGGACTTTCTTTAATTCAAAAGACACATATTTCATCTGGTAGAGTTCCAAGTGATAAAGGGTACAGATATTATGTTGATAATATTATGGTACCTAAAGAACTTAATGGTGAGGATATGTTAAAACTGAAACAGATATTTTCAAATAATGCATTAGTCCTTTCTGATGCGATTACAAAAAGTATGGAAATTGTTTCAGAGCTTACGCATTACACAGCTGTGGTTTTAGGTCATTCTTCTGGTGACAATAAAATTGCGAAGGTTGAGGTAGTGCCGATAGATGATAATAAAATGATTGCTATTGTAATTACCGATAAAGGACATGTAGAAAATCGTAATGTAGTTATTGATGGTAATGTTAGTAAAGCGGAAGTTAAGCAGACTATCGATATTATTAGTAAATTAATTGTAGGTGTTCCAATTGATGAAGTAAGTCAGGTTTTAGAGTTTGAGGTTAAACCGATAATTAATCGTTATGTTAAAGAGCATGAAGCTTTATATAATGCCTTTTATAATGCGTTTAGTGATTTTGCAAGTAAACCACACATTAAAATGAGTGGAACTAATAATTTATTAATGGAGCCTGAATTTGACGATGTTAGTAAGATGCGTAATCTACTAAATAAGTTTGAGGATAAGGATCTTATCAAGAGTATTAAAACTGACGATGATGAGATTAAGGTTTATATTGGTAGTGAGAATTCAATTGATGATGATGTGTCGATTATTAAAACTAGCTTTTACAAAGATGGTGAAGAAGGAACAATTGCTTTGATTGGTCCTAAAAGAATGGAATATGGCCGAGCTGAAGCATTACTTAATTACATTAAGGAGAATATAGGTAGGTGAAACGAGTGGATAAAGAAGAAAAATATGAAAAACATGAACATGATGAACACGAAGAACATCATGAACATGAAAAGCATTATGATAAACATGAAGATAAACATGAACATCATGATAAACACTGTGACAAGCATAAAGATAAGAAGTGCAAATGTCATGATGATAAGAAGTTAGAAGAAAGTTTAAAGAAAATAAAAGAATTAGAAGAAGAGGTATTAAAAGCAAAAGCTGACAATATTAATTATAGAAAAAGAAAAGATGAAGAAGTCAGTAGAATGCTTGAGTTTGCCAATGAAGATATAGTTAAAGACATTTTACCTTCTATTGATAATTTCGAAAGAGCAATTAATCTAGATGATGAGAATTTGGATGATGAGCTTTCAAAATTCTTGGCTGGATTTAAGATGATATATTGTCATTTAGTCGAGGTTTTAGAGAAGTATGATGTCAAGGCTATTGATGATAAAGGTAAAGAGTTTGACCCTAAACTTCATCAGGCTGTACTTACTGAAAAGGTTGAAGGTATGGAACCTGGTATGGTTGTTGAAGTTATGCAAAAGGGTTATATGCTTAAAGATAAAGTTATTAGACCAGCTATGGTCAAAGTTAGTGATTAAGAAAGGAATGATTATGTATGAGTAAAACAATAGGTATTGACTTAGGAACAACTAACAGTTGTGTTGCTGTTTACGAAGGTGGTGAAGCTAAGGTTATCGCGAATCCTGAAGGTTCACGTACTACACCATCTGTTGTAGCATTTAAAAATGGAGAAATTATCGTTGGTCAAGCGGCTAAAAACCAAATGGTAACTAATCCAGATACAATAGCTTCTATTAAGAGATTAATGGGAACTAAAGAGAAAGTTAAAGCTAATGGTAAGGAATATACTCCTGAAGAAATTAGTGCGATGATTTTAGGAGATTTGAAAAAAACGGCTGAGGCTTATTTAGGTGAGACTGTTAAAAAAGCAGTTATTACTGTTCCAGCATATTTTAATGATGCTCAAAGACAAGCTACTAAAAATGCTGGTAAGATTGCTGGTTTAGAGGTTGAAAGAATTATCAATGAACCAACTGCGGCAGCTTTAGCTTATGGTATGGATAAACAAGAAAAAACTGAACAAATTTTAGTTTACGATTTAGGTGGAGGAACATTTGATGTTTCTATTCTAGAGATTGGTGATGGAGTATTTGAGGTTAAGTCTACTAGTGGTAATAACCATTTAGGTGGTGACGATTATGACCAAAGAATTATCGATTACTTAGTTAAAGAATTTAAGAAATCTAATAGTATTGATTTATCTAAAGATAAGATGGCTATGCAAAGATTAAAAGATGCGGCTGAAAAAGCTAAGAAAGATTTAAGTGGTATGACTACTACTAATATATCTTTACCATTTATTTCACAAGGGGAAGATGGACCAGTTCATTTAGAGATTAGTTTAAGTAGAGCTAAATTTGAAGATTTAACTCGTGATTTAACTGAATCTACTTTGGAACCTGTTAGAAAAGCTTTAAAAGATGCGAAGTTGACTAAGAAAGATATAGATAAAGTATTATTAGTAGGTGGTTCTACTAGAATGCCTAGAATTGCTGAAATTATTAAAGAAGAACTTGGACAAGAAGCTTCTAAAGGTGTTAACCCAGATGAGGTTGTTGCTATGGGTGCAGCTATTCAAGGTGGAGTATTAACTGGTGATGTTAATGATATCGTACTTCTTGATGTTACACCACTTTCACTTGGTATTGAAACTTTAGGAGGAGTATGTACAGTATTAATTCCAAGAAATACAACTATTCCAACAAGTAAATCACAAGTGTTCTCAACAGCTGCTGATAATCAACCTGCTGTAGATATTCACATTTTACAAGGTGAAAGACCAATGGCGGCTGACAATAAAACACTTGGTAATTTCCAATTAACTAATATACCACCAGCTCCTAGAGGAGTTCCACAAATCGAAGTTACATTTGATATCGATGCCAATGGTATTGTAAATGTTAAAGCTAAGGATTTAGGTACTAATAAGGAACAATCTATTACAATTACATCTTCAACTAACCTATCTGACGATGAAATCGATAAGATGGTTAAGGAAGCTGAAGCTAATAAAGCGGCTGATGACAAACGTAAAGAAGAAGCTGATGTTAAAAATGAAGCTGAACAAATGATATTTGCTACTCAGAAATCTATTAAAGATTTAGGAGATAAAGTAGATGAAAAAGATAAAAAACAAGCTGAAGATTTAATTAAGGACTTAGAGGAAGCACTTAAAAAAGCTGATTTAGATGATATTAAAGCTAAGAAAGATAAATTACAAGAAAAAGCTATGGAATTAGGTGCTAAAGTTTACGAAGAAGCTGCTAAGAAAGCTCAAGAAGCACAAAACGATAGTGATAGCTCTGATTCTAAAGACAAAGATGTAAAAGACGCTGAATACGAAGAAAAATAGAAGTTCTAGGAGACTAGAGCTTTCTCTTTATGGAAAGGAAAAATTATGATTATAAAAGATAAAACTAGGGATGAAGTAGAAGAGAAGTATAAGTGGGATTTAAGTAAGATTTATATATCAGAAGACGAATGGCTTAAAGACTTTGAATATGTTAAAGCTAATGGTGATAAGTATTTAGAGTTTAAAGGTAGGCTTAATAATGCGGATAGTATTTATGAGTTTTTGAAGTTTGATGAAGAGTTTTCTAAAAAGTCTGATGCAGTTTATATGTATGCGGCTTTGAAGTTCGATGAAGATACTAGTAATTCTAAATATCAAGAGTTAAAAGGCAAGATAGAAAAGGTACTTACAGAGATAAGTACGAAAACGGCTTTTGTGATTCCAGAGTTACTTAAGCTTTCTAAAGAAGATTTTGATAGATTTATGAATGAAAAATCTGAACTTAAGATGTATGAATATGAGTTTAGAAATATACTTCGAACGAAAGATCATATTTTATCTGATAGTGAGGAAGAGCTCCTTTCTAGTTTAGGTAAATCACTTAATAATCCTGAAGATACGGCGAGTTATTTAAGAAACTCTGATATGAAATTTGGGGTTATTAAAGATGGTGATGGTAATGAGGTAGAACTATCTAATATTAATTTTTCTAAATATATTATGGATAATAATAGAGAGGTTAGAAAAAGTGCATTTTATACCCTTTATAAAGAGTATGAGAATTTACAAAATACTTTTGCCTCTAGTTATAGCGGCAAGGTAAATACTGATAACGTGATTGCTTTAAGAAGAGGATATAAGGATGCACGTGAAGCGGCTTTATTTGATAGTAATATTGATGGCAGAGTTTACGATAATTTAATCGATGTGCTTCATCATAACCTTAATATTATGGATGATTATTATGCTTTAAAGAAAGAGGTTATGGGGTTAGATGAGCTTCATATATACGATATATATGGAGCTTTGGTACCTGACTCTAGTAAGTCTTATACTTTTGAAGAAGCTAAAAATATTGTTATGGATGCGTTATCTATTTTAGGCGATAATTATATTAATGATTTGAAAAAGGCTTTTGATGAGAAGTGGATTGATGTAATGCCAAGCCGTGGTAAAAAAGGTGGAGCATATTCATGGGGATGTTATACATCTTGTCCATATTTACTTTTGAATTTTAATGGCAAGTTTGACGATGTTTCTACTTTAGCTCATGAGCTTGGTCATTCTATGCATTCTTATTATTCTAATAAGAACAATCCTTATATATATCATCAATATAAAATATTTGTAGCCGAGGTGGCTTCACAGGTTAATGAGTTAATTTTGGCTAGATATTTGATTAATCATACTGATGATAAAAATGAGAAGTTAGCTATTTTAGATAGTTTGATGGAATTATTTAAAGGTTCGATTGTTCGTCAAACGATGTTTGCGGAGTTTGAGGATTTGATGCATAGGAAAGAGCAAGATGGTTATGTTTTAACTAGTGAGTTTATTTCTGATAATTACTATGAACTTTATAAAAAGTATTCAGGTAATAATATGATTTCCGATAAAGAGATTAGATATGAATGGGAGAAGATACCACACTTTTATTACAACTTTTATGTTTATCAATATGCAACGGGTTTAGCTGCGGCTAGTTATATTGCGACTAAGATAATGAGTGGTGATAAGGAGATGTTAAATAATTATTTGAAGTTTTTAACACTCGGTGGCAGTATGGATCCGATTGATGAGTTAAAGGTTTCAGGTGTGGATATGAATAATCCTGATGTTATACAATCAGCTATGGACATGTTTAAAGATTTGATAGATGAATTTAAAGAAATTTACCGAAGTAGGTGATTAGATGAATAAAAGAGATTATTACGAGGTTTTGGGTGTTTCTAAAGACGCAAGTGAAGCAGAGATTAAGAGTGCTTTTAGAAAGTTAGCTAAGAAATATCATCCGGATGTTTCTAAGGAACCAGATGCGGCTGAGAAGTTTAAGGAAGCTCAGGAGGCTTATGCTGTTTTGTCTGATGCAAGTAAGCGTAAGCAATATGATCAATTTGGTCATGCGGCATTTAGTGGAGGCGCTGGCGCTGGAGGAGCTGGATATGGTGGTTTCTCAGGATTTGATTTTGGTGATATCAATTTAGATGATATTTTTGATGGTATGTTTGGTGGTGGTTTTTCATCAGGTTTTGGAAGTTTTGGTGGAAGAGGTAGTGGTAGATCTAACCGCCGTCAAAAAGGACCTGATAGAGTTATTCAAATAGATTTGGATTTTGAAGAAGCGGCTTTTGGATGTAAGAAGACTATTAATTTAACTTTAAATGAGAAGTGTGAAGATTGTGATGGTAAGGGTGGTCATGGTTCTAAGACTTGTGATAAGTGTCATGGTTCTGGAACTGTAACTGCTCAACAACAAACTCTTTTTGGCGCATTTATGACTAAGACTACTTGTGATAAATGTGGTGGAAGAGGTACAGTCTTTGACGATACTTGTAAGACTTGCCGTGGAACTGGAAGAGTTAAAAAGAATAAAGATATCGAGGTTACTATTCCAGCTGGTGTAGACACTGGAAATCAACTTAGAATTTCTGGTAAAGGTGAAGCTGGAGTTAATGGTGGACCTAATGGAGATATTTATTTAGAGTTTTATGTTAGAAAACATCCAATATTTGAACGTGATGACAATGATATTTATTTAGATATGCCAGTTACGATTACTGACGCAGTACTTGGTGCGAAGATAGAGGTACCAACTTTATATGGAACGGTTAAGGTTAATATTCCTGCCGGCTCTGAGAGTAATGATAAACTTAGAATTAAAGGTAAAGGTATTTCTGATGTGAATAGTGGCCGTAAGGGTGATATGTTTATTATTTTAAATGTAATTACACCTAAGAAGTTATCACGTGATCAAAAGAAATTATTTGAAAGTTTAGCTAAAACTAAATTGGGAGAATCTAAGGAATTTGATAGAATTAAGAAATATTTATAAGTGGCTGAGTTTGAAAAATATTTTGTAAATGAAGAAGAGTATAATAAAAATCCTAGAGAGATAATTGAATATGAGTTGGTTTAAAAATTACGAGTTATATACTTGTAATTTTTTTGTTTTAATTTTGATAAAATTAATGATGTGGTATATAATCAATCAAAATAAGTCAAGAGGTAATTATGATGAGAAAAACAAGTGATGTTAGATAGTGATTTAGCTAGACTTCATCATGTTGAAACAAAAAGAATTAATGAAGCTGTAAAAAACAATCCTGATAAATTTCTTGAAAGATTTAGTTTTCTTTTGACTAGTTTTGAAATGATGAACTTGAGGTCGAAATTTTCGACCTCAAGTGTAAGTTCTCATGGCGGATGTAGATATATCACAAGAGTTTTTACGGAACAAGGTGTGGTAGAGCTTGTAATTGATGTTTATTTTAAATAATCAGATTTTTCCCGGTTATTTTTTGTGTGAAAAAGGAAGTTTGTTAAAAATGTCGTATGTTATATATAGGGGGTGATATGAATAATACTATAGTTAAAGATGAAGTAAAAATAGAAAATTTAATTGAGAACTTGGGAATACTAGTTGACAGGGCTTTGAAAAAATGATATATTGTAAGCGATTGGTACTTAGGAAACTTTTGAAGCCCTAAGTCGTTTTATTTTAAGGATGTGATTTATTGAAACAATATAAAAGCTCTGAAGAATTATTAGATTATATAATTTCTAGAGGAGTTATTGTTACTAATAAAGATTATGCTTTAGACAAAATTAAAAAGTATTCTTATTATTCTATTGTGAATACATACAAAGATGTGTTTAAAACTTTGGATAATAATTATAAGAAAAATGTAACTTTTGAAGAAATATATTCATTATATGAATTTGATAAAAATATTCGTTCTATTTTTTAACTTATATTTTAGAAATAGAAACGGTTATAAAATCTTTACTGGCTGAACTTTTATCATCAAAATATGGTATTAATAATTATTTATTAGTAAGTAATTTTGATACTAATATTAACCCTAAAATAATACAAGACAATATTGATAAAATAAATGAAGAAATAAGCAAACAAAATGGCAAACACGAAGCTATTACTCATTATATTAATGAATATGGTTTTGTACCACCTTTTGTTTTAATTAAAATTTTAACATGGGGAGAATTAAGTCGTTTATATAGCATGCTGAAACAAACAGATAGGCAAACTATTAGTAAAGAGTTTAAAGTGCCTGATAATTTTTTAAAACAAGTAATGAAAAATATTACCATGATTAGGAATATATGTGCTCATAACGATAGAATGTTTTCCTTTCATAGTAAGTTTTTAATTACTTTTAAAATTATAGATAGTAATTATTATAACAAGGATAATTACTAATATTTATATGATTATGAAATCTATTCAACGTTTATTAGATAAAGATAAAAGTGATGAGTTCGAAAGATTGGTTAATTTAGAAATCGAAAAGTTAAAAAATAATATTAAATCTGTTGATATTAATTTAATTTTATATTTAATGGGATTTTTTAATGAATAAAATTAATTATATTGGATAGAATATTAATGATTGGTACTTAGAAAACTTTCGAAGCTCTAAGTCGTCAGGTCTCTATACAAATGTGTAGAGACTTTTTGAATATTGTTTATGTCTTTTGTGATTGTTACAATATTAGAATATTATATGAATCTCTAAGAAATAGTAGTTGAATTATTAAGTTATAAATATTATAATGAAAAGATTCCTGCGTATTTGCTTCCTAATATAGTTATAATTGTAAATCAGGTAAACATAAAATATTTAATGGAATTTATTTGATAAGTTACACTAATATAGTGTAAAAAATGATTTGATAAATACATAGATGATATAAATGTTCATTTGGTAGCTATAAGAGATTTGGCTAGGCTTTATCTACTGAAACGAGAAGAATAAATGAAGCGGTTAATAGAAATAAAGCAAAATTTCCAGAAAGATTTTGCTTTATAATTACGGAAAGTGAGTATAATTTTTGAAGTCGCAAATTGCGACTTCAAAGGGTGGTTCCAGAAAAGGGCATACGGTATTTACAGAGCAAGGTGTGGTTATGCTTGCAGCTATATTAAAAACTGATGTAGCTACAAAAGTAAGTATTGTTATTATAGATGTATTTGTAGCTATGAGAAAATATATTTCTTCTAATTTACTTGAGCAAAAATATATCAATAATATGGTGCTAGATCATAACTCTCAAGTCAAACTATTACATAGTAAGGCTGTTTATCATTGCGGTTCAAGTATAAATAGAATAGGTTATAAAACATTTTCTATTACTTTAATTGGTGATGAGGAGGTAAGTAGTTTATAAATAAATTATGAGTTTACACAAACTTGTAATTTTTTTGTGTGAAACATATGTTTTTTATTGACTCTGGTTTTTTGAAATATTATAATCTTGTGTGGAAAGTAGGATGATGTTATGGAAGCATGGAAAGATTTTAAAGAAGGAAAATGGATGAATGAAATTAATGTTAGTGATTTCATTAAATCTAATTATACAAAATACGATGGTGATGAAGAATTTTTAAAAGGCACTACTAAAAAAACTGATAGTGTTTGGGGAAAATGTTCTGATTTACTAAAAGAAGAGTTAAAAAAGCATGTTTTAGACATTGATGTAGATCATATGAGTGGAATTAATGCTTTTGAACCTGGATATATAAATGAAGATGATGATGTAATTGTTGGTCTTCAAACAAATGCACCACTTAAGAGAATGGTAAATCCTTATGGTGGTATTAGAATGGTTTATCAAGAATTGGATGCATATGGTTATAAATTAAATCCTGAGGTTGATAAATATTTTAATGAATATAGAAAAACTCACAATCAAGGAGTATTTGATGCTTATACTGAAGATATTAGAAAAGCTAGACATAATGGATTATTAACTGGACTTCCTGATGCTTATGGTAGAGGAAGAATTATAGGCGATTATAGAAGAGTAGCTTTATATGGTATCGATTATTTGATGGCTGAGAAGAAAAAGGATTGGAATAATTTAACCGGTCCGATGACTGATGATTTAATCAGACTTAGAGAAGAAGTTTCTATGCAATATAGAGCTTTAGATGAAATTAAGAAAATGGCTGCAAGATATGGTTATGATATTTCTAAACCAGCAACTAATTCTAAAGAGGCAGTTCAATGGACTTATTTTGGATATTTAGCTTCTGTTAAAGAAAATAATGGTGCGGCTATGAGTTTGGGCCGTGTTGATGCGTTTTTTGATATCTATTTCGAAAGAGATTTAAAAGCAGGGTTAATAACAGAGGAAAAAGTTCAAGAATTAATCGATCAATTTGTTATTAAACTTAGACTTGTTAGACATTTAAGAACTCCTGATTATGATGAGTTATTCTCTGGAGATCCTACTTGGGTAACTTGCTCAATTGGTGGAATTACCAATGAGGGAGAAAGCATGGTTACTAAAACAAGTTATAGAATTTTAAATACTTTAACTAATTTGGATACTTCACCAGAACCTAATATGACAGTTTTATGGTCTACTAAATTACCTGAGGCATTTAAGAGATACTGCGCTAAAATGAGTATTGAAACAGATGCTATTCAATATGAAAATGACGATGTAATGAGACCTATTTATGGTGATGATTATGCGATTGCGTGCTGCGTATCAGCTATGCGTGAGGGTAAGGATATGCAGTTCTTTGGAGCTAGATGTAATTTAGCTAAGTCACTTTTATATGCGATTAATGGTGGTGTTGATGAGAGAACTGGAGAACTCGCTGTCGAAGGTTTTGAAAAAATGACAGATGAAGTACTTGATTATGATAAGGTAAAAGAAGCTTACTTTAAGATGATTGAGAAAGTAGCAGAAATTTATTCTAATGCGATGAATATTATTCATTACATGCATGATAAATATGCTTATGAAGCTGGACAAATGGCTTTACACGATACTGATGTTAATAGACTAATGGCATATGGTGTGGCTGGTCTTTCTGTCGCAACTGATTCACTTTCAGCTATTAAGTATGCGAAAGTAAAACCGATTAGGAATGAAAATGGTATTGCGGTAGATTTTGAGATAGATGGTGATTTTCCTAAATATGGTAATGATGATGATAGAGTAGATAGTATTGCAAAAGAAATATTAGATAAGATGTTTAAGGAACTTTCTAAACATAAATGTTATAGAAATGCACATCCTACTTTATCAGTATTAACTATTACTTCTAATGTAGTTTATGGTGAGAAGACAGGTACTACACCTGATGGCAGAAAAGCCGGTGAACCTTTCGCACCTGGAGCTAATCCAATGCATGGAAGAGATAGTAGTGGAGCTATCGCATCACTTAATTCAGTGGCTAAACTAGATTATGCGAATTGCTGCCGTGATGGTATTTCTAATACATTTAGTATTGTTCCATCTTCTTTAGGACACTCTGAAGAAGAGAGAGTAGAGAATTTAGTTTCTTTACTTGACGGTTATTTTGTTCAAGGGGCTCATCATTTAAATGTTAATGTTTTGAATAGAGAAATGTTAATTGAAGCAATGAATGATCCTGATAAATATCCACTTCTTACAATTAGAGTATCTGGTTATGCGGTTAGATTTAATAGACTTACTAGAAAACAACAAGAAGAAGTTATAGCGAGAACATTCCATGAAAAAATGTAGTGGTTCAGTTGATTCAATTGAGACAATGGGCTTAGTTGATGGTCCAGGTATTAGAACGGTTGTGTTTTTGACTGGATGTAAGCTCAGATGTTTGTATTGTCATAATCCAGAAATGTGGACTAGAGGTAAGGATAATTACACCCCAGAGGAGTTAGTTCAGCGAATTATTCGTAATAAACCTTATTTTGGTAAAAAAGGTGGAGTAACTTTCTCCGGTGGTGAACCTTTACTACAAGTAGATTTTTTGACTGAGTGCTGCAAGTTATTAAAAGAAGAGGGTATTAATATTGCTTTAGATACTTCTGGTGCGGGACTTGGTGATTATAAGGAGATACTTGACTTAGTTGATTTAGTTATTTTTGACGTTAAGTATACTGATGGTAATGGTTATGAGAAACTTACTGGATATAATATGCTTGAGAGTGAAAGATTTATTCGTGATTTAAATAAGAGTGGTAAAGATGTATGGATTCGTCAGGTTGTTGTGCCTGGAATGATGGATAGTGATGAATATATTAATAGTTTAGCTAAGTATATTTTAAAGATTAAAAATGTTAAGAAAATTGAATTCTTACCATTTCATCATTTAGGTTTTTCTAAGTATGATGAACTTAATTATCTTAATCCTTTAGAGGATACTAAAGAGATGGATAAGGATAAATGTGATGAATTATATGAAAAATTTATAAATAAGTATAATGAATTAAAGGAGAGTAATTAAATGTTATTTATATGGTATCCAAAGTGTTCAACATGTCAGAAAGCTAAAAAATGGCTTGATGATAATAATATTGAATATACTTTAAGAGATATTGTTTTAGAGACACCAACTGAAGAAGAACTAAGTATTTGGATAAAAGAGAGTGGACTTGATATTAAAAAGTTCTTTAATACTTCTGGTATGAAGTATAGAGAACTTGGTTTAAAAGATAAACTTGATAATATGAGTTTTGAGGATAAGATTAAATTACTTTCTAGTGATGGTATGCTTATAAAAAGACCCCTTATTGTTGGTGATAAAATTATTCCGGGGTTTAAAAATTATGATAGTTTAAAATAGGCTTGTTTAGAGCCTATTTTTTTCCATATCAATGTTTATACTTCTTACTTGTCCCACATGAACATGGATCATTACTTTCTATTTGTCATATGAAATTTTTCTTTGAGAGGTTTTATTAAAAATTTTTTTACACTTTTTGGCACTCTTTCTGATTAAAACTGTGGAAAAAATAGAAATGCTGTTTTTAATAATGGTATAATGTAATTATAGAATGGAAGGTGATGTGATGGCAAACAGAATTATTTTGAATGAAACTTCTTATTTTGGATGGGGAGCTAGAGAAGAATTAGTTCCAGAAATTAAGAAGAGACATTTCAAAAAGGTTTTATTGGTTACTGACAAGACTTTAATGGATTGTGGAGTAGCTAATATGGTAATTAAAGAATTAGAGGGTAATGTCCCATATGCAATATTTGATGACGTTAAACCTAATCCAACTATTACTAATTGCCAAAATGGAATTGACTTTTGTCAAAAGGAGAATGCCGATGTTATTGTAGCAGTCGGTGGAGGTTCAGTTATCGATACGGCTAAATGTATTGGTATTGTAATTAAAAATCCTGAATTCTATGACATCAATTCATTAGAGGGTACGGCTGATACTAAAAATCCTTGTTTACCTATTATTGCTTTACCTACAACAGCTGGGACAGCAGCAGAGGTAACAATTAACTATGTTATTACTGATGAGGAAAATGTAGTTAAGAGGGTTTGTGTTGATCCGCATGATATTCCAGTTTTATCAATTATTGATATGGAACTTATGGCAGGAATGCCTAAGATGACAGCTGCGGCAACTGGACTTGATGCTTTAACTCATGCAATGGAAGGTTATATCACTAAAGCTCACTGGGAGATGACAGATATGTTCCATTTAAAGAGTATGGAAATGACTTATCATAACCTAGAGAAAGCTGTTAGTAAAGACAAAGATGCGATGATTAATATGGGTATAAGTCAATATATTGCCGGTATGGGCTTTTCTAATGTTGGACTTGGAATAGTTCATTCAATGGCGCATCAATTAGGAGCTACTTACGATGTCGCACATGGTATTGCATGTTCATTATTTTTACCTTATGTTTTAAAATGGAATGGTGAAGCCTCTAAAGATAGATATAGAGCTATGGCTAAAGCATTTGATTTAGATACTAATGGTAAAAGTGATGAAGAATGTGTTGACTTAGTAGTAAATGCTGTTAGAGAGTTAGAGACTAAACTTGGAGTTCCACAACACTTAAGTGAACTTGGTGTTAAAAAAGAGGATTTTGAAGTTATGGCTGAGAAAGCATTTAAAGATCCATGTACAGGTGGTAATCCAAGAGAGGTTACTAAAGAGGATATAATAGGCTTATTTAATGAAGCTTATTAAGAATAAAGGGAGGTTATTTAATGTTAAAAACAAAAGTAGGTTACAGTGAAAATGTAGATGCATTTGCATCTGGAGCTGAAACTGCTAAAATGGCAAATGTGATTGAAAATCCACAAGTTGGGTTATTATTCACAAGTTGCGTGCAAGATCAAAATAAAATTATGGAGGGAGCCAAAAGTGTTTTAGGTGATGTACCAGTTGTTGGATGTACTTCTTCAGCTGCTATATGTACACAAGATGGATATCTAAATAAAGAAACTGGTTATTCTGGTATGATGCTTTTCGGTGGAGATTTAGAGGTTGTTACTGCTGGTAGTAAGCAAACTGATGAGACTCCAAGAGAAGTAGGCAGAAGAGTAGCTAAAGAGGCTATTAGTAAAGTTAAAGGAGAAGATGTTGAGCCTGATTTCTTCTTTATGTCAGCTTCACCTGCTAATGAAGAAGAATACTTAGAAGGTATTCAAGATATTATTGGTAATGTTCCAGTATTTGGTGGATCAGCTGCTGATAATACAGTTGAGGGAAAATGGAGCATTTTAAATGATGGAGAAGCATTTGCTGATGGTGTAACAATTGCTATTTTCTATACTAAAGGTGAAATGAAGAATCTTTATACAGGTGCTTATCATGAAACTAATAATGTTGGTGTTATTACTAAAGTTAGAGATGAAAGAACACTTGTGGAAATTGATCATGAGCCAGCTTTAAAGAAATATGCTGAATGGACTGGTAAATCTATAGAGTCTTTAATGGGTAATAATTTACTTACTGAAACTATTTGTGCTCCACTTGGAGTAAAAGACCCTATTGGTAAAGTTACAGCTGTTCGTCACCCAATGTTTGGTAATGATGATTTATCTATGAATATTGGTGCTAATTTAGCTGAAAATACAGCTGTTATAGAGCTTTCTAATACACCAGAAGGTATTTTAAAAGCTAATGAAGAGACTATTAATAATTTAAATAAATTAATGGTAAGTGAAGCAAATTCTTATTTCTTAGTTCACTGCGGTGGAAGAAGACTTGGACTTGCTTTATCACAAATTGAGGATAAAATTTATCCAGAGGTTAAGAAGGTTATTCCTAATAAAGAATTCTTAATGGTATTTACATTTGGTGAATATGGTATGGGTGATCATTCATCTAATACTGTTGGAGGTTTATCACTTTCTTATACTGCGTTTGGAGGTAATGAATAATTGGCTAAAAATTTAATAGGTAGTGAGTGGGTTGATGCTTCTGATGGTAAAGTTATTGAAGTATACAATCCAGCTACAAATGAATTAATTGATACAGTTCCTGATACGACTAAGGAGGACTGTGATAGAGCAGTAGAGGCTGCTAAAAAAGGTCAAAAAGAATGGGAGAAAAAACCTATTCATGAAAGAGCTTCTATTTTAATGAAATTTGTTTCACTTGTAGAAGCACATAAAGATGAACTTGCTAAGTTATTAAGTGATGAGACTGGTAAACCTATCAGTGAAGCTATCGGTGAGATTGCGAATGTTTCTATTGGAATTCCAGCTTTTTGTGAAAAAGCAAAACATGAATATGGTAAGGTTATTCCTGCTGGAGTAGAACCAGGACAAGAACATCATATTCAATATACTGAACAATATCCACTAGGAGTAGTTGTGGCAGTTATTCCGTTTAATTTCCCAAGTGATTTATTCTGTCAAAAAGTACCACCAGCACTTCTTATGGGTAACAGTGTTATCTTAAAACCTTCTGCTCATAACCCACTTACTTTAACTAAGTATGTAGAGCTATTAATAGAAGCAGGAGTACCAGGTGGAGTTATTAACTTATTAAATGGTGCTGGAGGAGAAGCTGTACAAGCTTTAGCTGAAAATCCAGGTGTAGCATTAGTTACTTTAACTGGTTCAACGATTGCTGGTGCTGAAACAATGGCTAAATGTGCTAAAAATATTACTCATGTAACTTTAGAGTTAGGTGGTAATGATGCATTTATCTTATGTAAAGATGGTGATGTTGATTTAGCTGTTAAAGAAATTGTTTGGGGAAGACTTTACAATACTGGACAAGTTTGCTGCGCTTCTAAAAGATTTATTATTCATAAAGATGTTAAAGAAGAATTTTTAAATAAATTAGTAGAAACATTTAAAGGTATTCCAGTTAAGATGCCTAGTGATCCAGAAGCAAAACTAGGATGCTTAATTAGTGAACAAGCAGCAATTAATGTTGAAAAACAAGTTAATGATACTGTAGCTGCAGGAGCTAGATTAGTCTTTGGTGGAAGACGTAAAGGTGCTTTCTACGAACCTACTATTTTAGATGGTGTTACTAAAGATATGGATGTAGCTAAAGATATGGAGATTTTTGGACCAGTTGTTCCAATTATTGAATTTGAAGATTTAGATGAAGCTATTGAGATTGCTAACCAATCTAGTTATGGTTTATGTGGATGTGTATTTTCTAAAGATATGAAAACATGTCAATATGTAGCTGATAAGTTAGAGTGTGGTGGAGCAGTTATCAATGGAGCATCATTCTTTAGACCATTTGAAATGCCATTTGGTGGATGGAAACATTCAGGAATTGGTAATGAAGGTGTTATGACTACTTTCGAAGAGATGAGTAGAACTAAGACTTTTGTACTTAAAAATATTATTTAAGAGGTTAATTTCGATTAACTTCTTTTTTGCGTTTTTTTCGGTTAACCGAAAAAACTTGACATTTCTTTTATATAATTTTATAATTAAAGTGGTGATGGAAAATGCTAAAAAGAGAGCTTTATTTATCTAAAATTAGAGGATTTTATGATAGTAATTTAGTTAAAATTTTAGTTGGTATTAGAAGATGCGGCAAGTCTGTTATTTTGAGGCAGATAATTGATGAACTTCGTGACAAAGGTATTTGTAATGATCATATTATATATGTTAATTTTGAATATATTGAGTATGAAGATTTGCAAAACTATAGAGCATTAAATAAATATATTAAAGATAAAATTATAGATAAAAAAATGTATTATGTGTTTTTTGATGAAATTCAAAATGTAGAAAATTTTGAAAAGGTTATAAATTCACTTAGAGCTTCGCTTGAAAATATAAGTATATTTATTACGGGTTCTAATAGTAAGCTACTTTCTGATGAACTTTCTACAGTTCTTTCAGGAAGATATGTTTCTTTCTTAATAAATCCGCTTACTTATAGAGAGTATGTTGATCTTACTTTAAAAGATGGTAAAGATGAGAATACTTTTTGGGATTATGTTAAATGGGGAGGTCTTCCTAATGTAACGGATTTCGAGGATGAAGAAAATATAAAAAATTATTTATATAGTGTTTTTGACTCTATTATTTTAAGAGATGTGGTTGATAGATTAGGTCTTAAAGATGTTTCGTTATTTAATTTGATTTTACAATATATTGTGGATACAACAGGAAGGGAATTTTCATTTAAAAATATTATGGGATTTTTAAAAACTGAACGAAGAGAGATATCTAGTGAAACGCTTTATAATTATATAGATGCTCTTTGTAAGGCGCTTATTATTAAAAAGGTTTACCGTTATGATATTCGCGGGAAAGCTATTTTAAAAACACTTAATAAATATTACATGACAGATTTAGGAATTTCACAGATTAAAAATAATAATTTTGAAATCAATAAAAGTTTTGCTTTGGAAAATGTAATTTATAATGATTTGATTGCAAGGGGCTATGATGTTTATATTGGAAAAACTAAAAATGGTGAGATTGATTTTATTGCTAAAAGATATGAGGAACAGATATATGTTCAAGTGACATATAAACTCGATGGAGAAAAAGTTATAGAAAGAGAATTTGGTGCATATAAAAATATAAATGATAATTTTCCAAAATATGTAGTGTCACTTGATGAAGAAGACTTTTCAAGAGATGGCATTAAACATGTCAATATGATTGATTGGTTACTTACAGATAAAATAGATTAAGAGGTTAATTTTGTGATTAGCTTCTTTTTACATTATTTCGGTAAAACGAAATAGCTTTTAAAATTTGAAAATTATTTTTGTGTATAAAAATAACTTTTAAAACTCAAGAATTATTTTTGTACAGTAAAATTATTTTATATTAAATTTATGTTTTAAAACTTAATAAAATTATTTATGACAATTCATATAATTATAATAGGAAATTTTTATTAGTTTGCTTGCTAATAAAGGGTAAATATATTATAATTATTTTGGAGAGTGATAAGATGGACAATGTTTTGAATGAAACAGAAAGTAAGATGAAAAAAGCAATTGAAACGATGGAAAAACGTTTTACAAATGTTAGAGCAGGAAGAGCTAATCCAGCTATTTTAGATGGTGTTACAGTTAGCTATTATGGAACACCAACACCACTTAAGTCATTAGCTACTATTTCAATTCCAGAAGCTAGACAGTTAATGATTAAACCGTTTGATAGATCTAGTTTAAGTGATATTGAAAAGGGAATTTATGAAGCTAATATTGGACTTACACCTAATAATAATGGAGAGTGCATTATTTTAAATATTCCGGCTTTAACTGAAGAAACTAGAAAAGAATATGTTAAACAAGTTAAGCAGATTGCGGAAGAGGGAAAAATTAATTTAAGAAATATTAGACAAGATAGTAATAATGAGATAAAGAAAAATGAAGATTTAACTGATGATGAAAAAGATAATTTAATGGATGATATTCAAGAATTAATTAATAAGTATAATAAAGTAATTGATGAAAAAGAAAAAGAAAAAGAACAAGAACTGTTAACTGTCTAGGTGATGAATATGTTTGGACGTAAGGTTAGTAAAGATTTAGATGTTAAAAAGGTAAATGAAGTTACTGATTTAGCGTCTAAAGTTTTAAGGGTTCTATATCTTTTACTTATAGCAGCAATTGCTTATGTAGTAATTAGGTTATTTAAAGAAACAAAAATATTAGATTTTATACTTAAAATATTAGAAATTTGTTTGCCGCTTTTTATAGGTATACTAATAGCTTGGTTATTTGATCCGTTTATTAAATGGCTTGAAACTAAAAGAATTAAACGAACTTTTGGAGCTGTTATTACATATTTATTAATATTTTTAGTAATTTTTCTAGTTTTAGTGACATTAATACCACTTTTAATCGATCAGGTTCGTGAGTTTGCGCGCATTATTCCTGATGTATTTGATACGGTGAAAACTTGGAGTTTGGATTTATTTAATAATTTAGATAACTCTAATTTGATTGATTTTGAAAAGATGAAACATGAAGCACTTACTTCACTTGAAGAATTTGCGACAAACGTTACAACAACTTTACCACAAAATATTCTTGGATTTATTTCTGGTTTATTTTCTGGACTTGGAGTATTTGTTTTAGGATTAATCATTGGATTTTTCTTAATTGTGAATTTTGATAGTAGTTCTAAATTATTTAATTTTATTCCTAAAAAGTTTAGAGATACAACGGTAGCTCTATTAGATGATGTAAATGTATCACTTAGAAGCTATGTTAAAGGAGCAATATTAGATTGTACACTTATATTTATAATTTCTTCTCTTGCTTTTTGGATTATCGGTTTACGAGCACCAATGTTGTTTGGATTATTTTGTGGATTAACTAATATTATTCCTTATGCAGGACCATATATTGGTGGCGCACCAGCAGTAATTGTTGGATTTACTCAAAGTCCAACAATTGGTATTTTGATTTTAGTGGCAATAGCGGTTATTCAATTTTTGGAAGGTAATTTTTTACAACCACTTATTATGTCAAAGACAACTAAGTTACATCCTGTAACAATTATTCTTGGATTATTAGTGTTTGGATATTTCTTTGGAATTGTCGGTATGCTTATTTCCACACCAGTGATTGCTGCACTTAAAACGGTATTTAAATTTTATGATAATAAATATGGTATTATAGAAAAAGATGAAGAAGAGAAAACCACGGTTTAGTGGTTTTTCTATAAGGAGAGGTTTTATGAAGATATATGTTATTTCTGGAAAAGCAAGACATGGTAAAGATACGGTGGCTATGGATATAAAAGAGATATATGAGGAAAAAGGTTTAAAGGTTATTAATTTGGCTTATGGTAGTTATATTAAAGATTATGCGAAAAGAATAAGCGATTGGAATGGTAATGAGGAAACTAAACCTAGAGAGTTATTACAAGAGCTTGGAACGGATATTATTCGAAAAAAAATAGATAAGGATTTTTTTGTTAGAAGAATTTGTGAGGATATTGAGGTTTATAGCTATTATTTTGATGTTATAACTATTTCTGATGCGCGTTTTCCAAATGAGATGGAATGGCCAAAGAAGAATTTTGATAATGTGATTAATATTAGAATTATTAGAGATGGTTATGACAGTGTTTTATCAGAAAAAGAACAAAAACATTTGACTGAGGTGGCCTTAGATGAGTATAATAGTTACGATTATGTGATTCATAACGATGGAACTTTAGATGATTTAAAAGAAAAAGTTTCTGATGTAGTGAGGAAGGTAGAACATGAATATTAGAGAAGAATTTATAAAATATTTTGAAAAAAATGGACATAAACAAATTCCAAGCGCACCTATAGTACCAGAAAACGATCCAACAGTTTTATTTAATACGGCTGGGATGCAACCACTTGTACCTTATTTGATGGGCGAAAAACATCCTTATGGGAAAAGGCTTTGTGATTATCAAAAATGTGTTAGGTTGACTGATTTGGATGAAATCGGTGATAAAACACATCATACTTTTTTTGAGATGTTAGGTAATTGGAGTTTAGGTGATTATTTTAAAGAAGAAGCTATTGGATATAGTTTTGAGTTTTTGACTAAAGTTTTAAATATTCCAGTAGAAAGACTTGCGGTTACAGTATTTGAAGGTAATGATAAGATTCCACGCGATGAAGTGGCAGCTAATCGTTGGAGAGAACTTGGTATTAGTGATGATAGAATTGCCTATTTAGGTATTGGTGATAATTTCTGGATTGCTGGAGATGCTGGTCCTTGTGGTGGAGATACAGAAATATTCTATTTTAGAAGTGACGATGAGATTCCAGAAAAATTTGATTCTGAAGATGATAGATGGGTTGAGATTTGGAATAATGTATTTATGGAATTTTATAAAGATGAGAATGGCAATATATCTGAGTTAAAACAGAAAAACGTTGATACAGGTATGGGTTTAGAACGTATCGTAGCTGTTTTAGAAGGTGTGGATGATAACTATAAGAGTTCCATTTGGTCAGATGTAATTAGTCTTTTAGAAAAGATTACTGGTTTATCTTATGAAGGCAATGAGAAAGCAATGAGAATTGTAGCTGATCATATTAGAACTGCCGTGTTTATTGCGGCAGATCCGGCTGGTATTAAACCAAGTAATACTGATCAAGGATATATTTTAAGAAGGTTAATTAGAAGAGCTATTCGTCAAGCTAGAAAACTCGGTATAGATATTAATAGCAATTTTGATGAACAAATTGCTTTGCTAATTATAAGTAAATATGAGAAGTATTATAGTGAGCTAAAAGATAATAAGCAAGTAGTTTTAGATGTTTTAGCTAACGAGAAAAAGAAGTTTAGTAGAACTTTGGAAAAAGGTTTAAGAGAGTTCGAAAAATTGGTTAATTCTGATGAAAGTGTTATTAATAAGGATACATCTTTTAAATTATATGATACTTACGGTTTTCCAATTGAACTTACAATAGAAGAAGCTAAAGATAGAGGTATGGATGTCGATGTGGATGGATTTTATGAGAAATTTAGAGAACATCAAGAAAAATCTAGGACAGCTTCTAAGGGTAAATTTAAAGGTGGTTTATCTGGAAATACTGAGATAGAAACTAAATATCATACAGCTACTCATTTACTAAATGCGGCTTTAAAAGTGGTTATTGGACCAGAGGTTCATCAATTAGGAAGTAATATTACTCCTGAGAGATTAAGATTTGATTTTCCTTGTGATCATAAAATGACTGATGAAGAGAAAAAGCAAACAGAAGATTTAGTTAATAAATGGATTGAAGAAGATATTCTAGTTGAAAAATTAGAAATGAGTAAGGATGAAGCTATTAAATCTGGTGCGGAATGTACATTTATAGATAGATATCCTGATATAGTTACCGTTTATAAAATTGGTGACGTTTCAATGGAATTATGTGGTGGCCCACATGTTAGTCATACAGGTGAACTTGGACACTTTAAGATTAAGAAAGAAGAGGCTAGTAGTGCGGGGGTTAGAAGAATAAAAGCTATTTTGGAATAGCTTTTATTTGTGTTGATTTGACAAATTTGTTATTGGTGTTATAATACGTACAAATTTAAGGAGAGTGAAATTATGCTTAGCGAAAATTCGAGAAATGAATGGACAAGAAGAATCGAGGCTGGTGTATCTTTATATTGTGCACCTAGATGTATAACAGAAGATAAAGCGTTAGTTTTACTTGCAGTAGCTAAAGATGGTAGTAATTTAGAGTTTGCTAGTGAAGAGTTAAAACAAGATGTGGATATTGTATCTATTGCAATAAAACAAAATTTAGAATATTTAAAATATGCTGATAAAGGATTACAATCTTTGATTATTTTAAAAGGTTTAGAAGAAGTTAAAAAAGAAAATAGTCTTCCTGATTTAACTCCTTTATTAGAAGCTATTGTCTGTGGAAATGTGGATGATGCGGTGGAATTGGAAAATGAAAAAGAACGACAAAAAACTAAATAATATAAAGACTATTTATATGGCAATTTATGGTCATTGACAAATAGTCTTTTTTTTGAGAAAATGATAATGTTTAAGGAGGGGATGACCGTGCTTCAAGAAAGATTATTACTTACACCAAAAGATATTTTGGAAAAAGAGTTTAAAATCGATACGAGAGGTTATAGACCCCAAGAGGTAGATAAATTCTTAGATGAAGTAATAAGTGATTATGATGAAATGATTTCAATGATTAAGGATTTGGAACGCGAAAAGAAAGATTTAATTGATGAAAACATTAGATTAAAACAGGAAGTTCGTAATGCGAGAACGAAGTTGGATGTTTTAAGAAATGTGTCTCCAACTGAAGTGTCTAATGCAGATTTATTAAGACGTCTTTCTAATCTTGAAAAAATCATTTATGGGGAAACTAATAAATAATATTTTGGCAAACGCTGCATTCTTAGTAATGTAGAGGAAAGTCCATGCTTACACAGTCTGTGATGACTGTAGTGTTTGTGCATAGGGAAAAAATAACCTATGGTAGTTTTTTGACTAACGGCGAGGCTTAACCTAAGTCTTTGGATATGGTGATGCTTCATAAAGTGCCGCAGTGACGATGCTTTTAGAAATAAAAGAGTGAAACGTGGTAAACCCCGCAAGTAAGAAACCCAAATTTTGGTAGGGGAACCTAATAGGAGAGAATAAGAATTTCTTATGGGATTGCTTTTAGCAATAGATAAATGTTTGCCGCCTAGAGATAGGAACAGAACATGGCTTATAAAATATTATTTTTGTATATTAAGGAAGGATTATAATGAAAGAGATTGGCGCAAAATTAAAAGAAGCCCGAGAAAGCATTGGTGTTTCAATTGAAGAAGTGGCTGAAGATTTAAAATTAAGGCCATCTCAAATAGAAAACATTGAAGCTGGAAATACGGAAGCTTTTAAAGATATGTTTTATTTAAAATATTTTATTAGAGATTATGCAAAATATTTAGGTTTAGATAAAGAAGACTTAATCGATGAATTTAATGAGTATTTATTTGATTATACTTCAAGACTTTCTTTAGAAGATATTAAAGCAGCTAAGAATAGTAAAAAAGAAACAAGAAAAATAAAATCACCTTATACTATGGAAAGAAAAAATAGAACTTCACTTATTATGTTTGGAATTTACGTGATTATAGCACTTTTAATTGCTCTTATAATTTATTTAATAATTAGTTTGAATACGTCCGAAAATGACGATTTTGTCGAAGGAACTATTATTACAGAAAGTAGGTAGTAAATTATGAATTTACCAAATAAATTAACAATGACAAGAATCTTTATGACTTTTTTAATTATTTTAATTTTATTATTTCCATTCTCGGCTATGGGAATTAATGTAACACAACTTTTTATTAACGAATCTATAAGAGTGGATATTCGCTATCCAATAGCTGGAATACTGTTTATTTTAGCTTCGCTTACTGATTTTATAGATGGTTATATTGCGCGTTCTCGTAATTTAATTACTGACTTTGGTAAGATGATGGATGCAATTGCGGATAAGATTTTAGTTAATTCAATATTAATTATTTTGTGTGCACAAGGATTTATTCATCCACTTATTCCAGTAGTTATTATTGTTAGAGATACAATTGTCGATTCAATTAAAATGGTGGCCGGTTCTAAAGGTAATGTAGTAGCGGCTATTAAAACAGGTAAATTTAAAACTGCTTCATTAATGATTGGTATTGTACTTACTTTGTTCTATAATTTACCATTTGAATTATGGAATATTCATATTTCAGATTTTTTACTTATTGTTGCTTGTGTTCTTTCAATTATTTCTGGAATTCAATATTTTGTAATGAATAAAAAATATATATTTGACGAAGGAATGTAAAAGTTCCTTTTTTAAATATTATTTTTTGAACAAATGTTCGTAAAAGTGTTGACAATTTATTTTAGATATTATAAAATGTGATTGTAGGAGCGAAGGAGGAAAATAAATGGCAAAATCAACTAGTGAAGCTGATCAAAATTTGAAACAGGTTTTAGCTGATATTGAAAAACAATTTGGTAAAGGATCATTAATGCGTTTAGGCGATAATGATCATCGAGAGATAGATGTAATTTCTAGTGGTAGTATTGCTTTAGATGTAGCTTTAGGTATTGGAGGATATCCAAAAGGAAGAATTATAGAAATATTTGGACCTGAGTCTAGTGGTAAAACTACGTTTGCTCTTCATGCGATTGCTGAAGCACAAAAGGCTGGAGGAAAAGCTGCTTTTATAGATGCAGAAAACTCTTTAGATCCACAATATGCGGCAAGATTAGGTGTAGATATTAATGAATTATTACTTTCACAACCAGATAATGGTGAACAAGCTTTAGAGATTACAGAAGCTTTGGTACGTAGTGGTGCGATTAGTGTTATTGTAATCGACTCAGTTGCGGCATTAGTTCCTAAAGCAGAAATAGAAGGTGAAATGGGTGATTCACAAGTAGGTCTTCAAGCTAGACTTATGAGTAAAGCGCTTAGAAAGCTTGCAAGTGTTATTAATAAAACAAACACTATTGCAATTTTTATTAATCAATTAAGAGAAAAAGTTGGGGTTGTTTATGGTAATCCAGAAGTAACTCCTGGAGGAAGAGCTTTAAAATTTTATTCTTCTATTAGACTTGATATTAGAAGAAGTGAGCAAATAAAGCTTGGTACGGAAATTGTTGGTAATAAGGTAAAAGTTAAAGTGGTTAAAAATAAAATGGCTCCACCATTTAAAACTTGTGAAGTAGATATTATGTATGGTACTGGTATTTCACATGAGGGAGAGCTTATTGATTTAGGTGCAGAAGCGGATATTATTCAAAAATCTGGTGCTTGGTATTCATATAATGGTGAAAAAATTGGCCAAGGAAAAGAAAATACTAAAGAATATTTAAAAGCTAATCCTAAAGTAGAAGAGGAAATTAATAAAAAGGTTCGTGAACACTATAATATGAAATAAAACTGATAGGTTTTAAAACTTATCAGTTTTATTTTGACTTTTATATTTTTTTTAGATATAATTGTTTTAGAATATGGAGGGATTTTTTATGGATGATAAGAAAGATATAATAAATAATGCGGATAGTCAAACGAATGATAATATGAATTATAGTTTTGATTTTGCCGATCAAGTTGATAATACTACTTCTGCCACCTCTGAAAGTCCTGTAATTACAGAGGCATCAACTCCAATGTCAGAAGATACTACCGAAGAAGTTTCAAATGCTGCAGAAGTTACAATACCAGAAACTACTTCTGAAAGTTTTGGGACCCCGGTAATGGCTAGTGTTACTTCAGAAGTTACAACATCAGAAAATACTTCTGAAGCTCCAGCGACGGTAGGGCAGACTACTGAGCCCCCTGCTGCTGAAACTCCAATTATTTCTGGTGTTCCACCAGTAACTCCGGAAATGACTGGTACAGGTAAGGAAAATTCTGAAGAAGAAAATTTGGAACTAATTAAAGATAAAAAAGAAACTAAAAGATTTTTAGTAATTTTATTTGTAATACTTTTAGTGTTTATTATTGCTTTACCATTTATTTTTAACGTTGCGGGATAATTTATATCCCTTTTATTTTTGTTTTGTAATTTTAAAAATATTATATATTTTTTGGAAATTTTCATTGGCATTGTTTATTTCTTGTTTTAATTTTTCGTATGCATGATTGGGATTTTTTTCTGGTTTACCGAAACATTCTAAGCACAAATAGTTTAATTTTTGAATGTTTTTTTGTTTATAGATTTCATCCAATTCGTGATGAATGAAATTTTCGTGTTCTAATTCAAATCTCGTTTTAAATGGGTTGATTTTATGACTTTTTACTATTTGATAATTTAATTTAGTTTCATTTTGAAATTTTAAAATTTCTATAATGTCATCTTGTTCATCTGGAAATAAAGAACTTTTAAGGTGAACTAAACCATTTTTATTTAGTTTTATGGCGAGGGTTTCGTGTTCATCACCAAGAATAATTGTATATTTTACTTTGGAGATACTGTTTTGTTTAAATCTCTCGGCTTTAACATTTAGTATTTTAAAGGTATCATCGTTAAATTTAACGGTGTTGTTTTTAATATCTAAAAGTTGCGCACTGCTTATTTTAAGAATCGGAATTTTGCGCATGTGATATATGTTATCACTTTTATTCCAATCATAAAAATCGTAATATTCATTTTGAAAGTTTAATACAACATCATATATGTAGTTCATTTTTTTTGCCTCCTGGAAGAAAAATCGCAAGAAATGTTATAATTAGACCAATAGGTCCAATTAAACATTCAATACTACTACTTATAAATTTTACATATTCAAAAAAATTATACCCAATAGTCATCAAGTTTAAATAACTTATAATAAAAACAAATCCAATTATACTAAAACCAAATCCAATTAGGAAAAAAACAATACGTGCTATCATAACGATCATCCTTCTATAATTAAGTTTATTGTTTTACAATTAAATTTTTGCCTATAAAGTCTTACTTGAATAAATAAAAAAGAAAATGTTATAATAACTAAGGTGATAGATATGGATTATAAGTTTACGATAGATAAGTTTCAAGGTCCGTTAGATTTATTACTACATCTAATTAAAGAATCAGATATCGATATTTTTGATATTAATATTGCTGAAATAACTGATCAATATTTAAAATATATCGAAAGTATGGAAATACTTAATTTAAATATTGATAGTGAGTATTTAGTAATGGCTGCGGAACTTATTGAGATGAAATCAAGGGAGCTTTTACCTAATGAGAATAATGATGATTCTGATGATTATGAGGAAGATCCTAAGGAACAATTAATTAATAGATTAATAGAATATCAAAAGTATAAGCAAGTTGCTTCCAAATTTAAGAATCTCGAAGAAGAACGTAAACTTATGTATTCTAAAATGCCTAGTGAATTAACTGAATTTAAAAATGATGAGGTTTTAATTAGTGATGACTTATCTTTGGATGATTTAGTACAAGCGTTTGTGGCTTTTAAAAAGAGAAAAGAACTTGATAAGCCACTTAATACAGTGGTAACTAGAAAAGAATATTCAGTTCGAGCTAGATGCCATGACATAATGAGTAAATTAGAGAAGGATAAAAAGATATATTTTACTGATTTGTTTGATATTAGAAGTAAAGATTATGTGGTAGTTACTTTCTTGGCAATATTGGATTTGGCTAAAAGTGGTAGATTAAAGATTAAACAAGATAACAATTTAGATGAAATAACATTGTTTGCTAAAGGGGAAATGTAGAGTGAATTTAAAAGCTGTTTTAGAAGGTCTACTGTTTGTAGTAGGTGATGAGGGAATCTCAAAGGAAAAGTTACTTAATGTTTTGGATGTTTCTGAGGAAGAATTTCAGAAAATATTAGATGATTATGCTAGTGATTTAAGTAAAGATGATAGAGGATTAAATTTAGAAAAATATAACGATAATTATAAATTAGTTACTAAAAAAGAACATTCGGAATATTATAAAAAATTAGTTGATACCGAAATTTCGGATACGATTAGTCCAGCCGCCTTAGAAACTTTAGCTATTATTGCTTATAATCAACCGATAACCAGGTTAATGGTTGATGAAATTAGAGGTGTTTCTTCGGTATATGTAATGAGAAAACTTATTTTGAAAAATTTGATTAAAGAGGTTGGAAGATCTGAGCTTCCGGGAAGACCGATTTTATATGGTGTAACTGATCAGTTTTTAGATTATTTTGGATTAAAATCATTGGATGAATTACCAAAAATAGAGAAAGAAGAAACTACGGAAACTACGGAATTGTTTTCTTCAAAATATAAGGAAGAAGAATGAAAGAACTAATTTTACTGGTTTTTGGTCTAATATTAATTGTTAAGGCAGCTGATGTTTTGGTTACGGCGGCTTCTTCTTTAGCTTTAAGGTTTAATGTTCCAAAAATGTTAGTGGCCCTAACAATTATGGCTTTTGGCACATGTGCACCTGAGGTGGCAATATCTTTTCAAAGTGTTCAAAATGGCGATGGTCAGATAGCTTTTGCTAATGTGATTGGTAGTTGTATTGTTAATGTTCTTTTAATTATTGGAGTGGCTGCATTTATTAAGCCGATAAAAGTTAAGCATGCAACGATAAAAAAGGAATTACCAATTTTACTTTTGATTACTACGGTGTTTTCAATTTTAATGCTTGATAGAATGTTTGACCCCATTACAAGTAATGTGTTTTCTCGACCTGATGGTTTAGTTTTAGTTTTATTCTTTAGTATATTTGTAATTTATTTAATAGGTTTGGTAAAAAAAGGTGCTGATAATAAAAGTGATGAAGAAATAAAGTATGGAGCTTTTATGTCGATTCTCTTAATTATTTTGGCTTTGTTAATTACAATATTTAGTAGTGATTTAATTGTCGATAATGCAGTTGCTTTGGCTAATAAATTAAATATAAGTAAAAAAATTATAACGATGGTAATTATTGTTATTGGAACTAGTTTACCAGAACTTGTTATGACAGTTACAAGTGCTAGAAAAGGTGAATTTGATATGGCTGTTGGCAATATAATAGGAACTAATATATTTAATATATGTGTTGTTCTAGGAGTGCCAGTAGTTATCTATGGTAATGTCGACTTAGGCGGTTTTAATTTTATTGATATTTTAGTGGTACTTTTGTCTTCCCTTTTCCTTTATGTGTTTGCTAAAAGTGAGAGAGTCATTAGCAGAAGAGAAGCTATGTTTATGATTTGTATATTTATAATGTATTATGTTTATCTATTTATAGCATAAAATATTTTGATTTTATAAATATTTATGCTATAATATTTTTGTTGCTTGTGTGGCGGAATTGGTAGACGCGCACGACTCAAAATCGTGTGGCCTTTGGCCATGTGGGTTCGATTCCCACCACGAGCACCAAATATAAAACGAATTCCCTTAAGCTGTAAGGGAATTTTATTTTTTAATTTTTTTAATAGTTTCAATATTATTCTTAACATAAATATTTGTTAGCAGTTGTGTTATAATTAAATAAAGTTATAAGTTGCTAGTTTATGGTAAAGGTTAGGGTAATTGTACCTGTATATAATGCTTCTATGTACTTTAAGATATGCTTAGAAACTTAAACCATTGATGATATAGAAATAATTGCTATTGATGATGCTTCTAATGATGATAGTTTACAAATATTGAAAGACTATGCTGAAAAATGTCCTTGTTTGTACGTGTATCACAATGAAGAGTATATCAGCCAAAGTATGACCAGAAATGTTGGCCTTTCATTAGCTGAGAGGAGAGTATATTGGGTTTGTAGATGCCGATGATTATGTTAGTTTAAGTATGTATGAAGCCACACAAAAAAATAATTTACCTGACATAATTACAACCTCTTTAAATTTTGTCAATGATGATTCATTTGCGTTCAAAAAGTATGATTCTAAATTGAATGGAAGATATTATAATATGACTGATAATTGTGATTTGATAATTTATGAAAGTCCTTCATGTTGTAATAAATTGTTTAAAAAAGAATTAATAGGAGATTATAGATTTTTACTTGGTGTTATGTGGTAAGATATAGTTTTTACTTATTCTAGATTAATTAAAGCTGATAATATTTCAATGATGAATAATATAGTCTATTTTTATTTACTAGGAATTTGCTTTGTAAAAGGTAAAAGTT
>UMLF01046951.1_pt1 | contig 90164 bp, 72 predicted proteins | sample 1966501 | NCBI WGS metagenome assembly UMLF01 (sample SAMEA4836194, study PRJEB28245) | human gut metagenome | biome: gut microbiome; material: fecal sample | place: Denmark | collected 2008 | reverse complement strand
TGCTGATTACCATCTTTATCATACTTCATCAATAGTCCTGTTCCCGTTCCTAAAACTGTACTTTCATCCAAAGATTTAGCAACTGAATATATTACAGCATTATGTGAGAAATGACCTCCGTCTATATATGTAATTTGTTTACTCCATTGCTGATTACCATTTTCATCATATTTTATTAATTGTCCATACTCTGTTCCTAAAGATATATTACCAAAAATAACAGTTATAATACAACTAGCTGATTTTGTTCCACTTGAGTTCTTAAAAGTAATTGTAGCTGTTCCAGAAGCTTTAGCAGTAACAAGTCCAGAATCACTTACAATAGCAACACTTGTATTACTACTTATCCACTGTACTCCCTCTGTTGTTAAACTAGGGTTAACTGTTCCTGTTAATTGCACTGTTTCACCGATATTTAGTGTTTTAGTCGTTGGACTTACTGCTAAACTTGTTATAGAAGTTATCACTGTTACAGAACATTGCGCAGTATATCCATTTTGCGTAGAATTTTATATAACATAAATAAGTTAACATCAAGTAATAAAAAAATCTTGTAATATCCATCAAATTATGGTATATTATAAACATTAAAACAAACAACAACTAACATAAAAAATAAATATGAAAGGATGTTATATATGAGTAGAGGAAGAAGATATGAAACTGAAGGTAAGTTAAATTACCAAAAAGTATTTGCTGTAATTATTGCAATCATTGTAATAGCAATGGTAGTAATGATAATTAAAAATGTATTTATACAAAGAGAAAAACTAAATAAAGAATATGAATACTTTACAGCATTTTCAGCAGATAAATGGGGAGTAATAAATCAAGATGGAGAAACAGTAATAAATCCATCATATCAAGAAATGATAGTAATACCAGACAAAACAAAAGATGTATTCATATGTACATATGATATAAACGAAGAAGATGGAACATATAAAACGAAAGCATTAAACAGAAAAAATGAAGAAATATTTACACAATATGATCAAATCCAAGTACTAGAAAATATAGATGAGAATGATAATATATGGTATGAAAAAAATGTACTAAAAGTAATGCAAAATGGAAAATATGGATTAATTGATTTAAATGGTAAAAAATTATTAGACTGTGAATATGATGAAATTAGTGCAATGAAAGGAATAGAAAACAGTTTATTAATAAGAAAAGATGGATATGTAGGACTTGTAAATAATGCCGGAACAATTTTAATAGATGTAAAATATTCTGATATAAAAAATCTAGGAACAACATACAAAGAAGGATATATAACAACAGATGAAAATGGAAAATGTGGAATAGTAAGCACAACAAAAATACAAATATTAGAAAACAAATATAATGAAATAAAACAAGTGTATTTAGGTGATAACTACTATGTTGTAGAAGACGGAGAAGAAAAAATAATCAATCAAGCAGGAGAAACATTAATTGATAAAGGATTTGATGATATAAAATCAAGTACAAAAAGAGGAATTATATTTACTCAAAAAGATTTATATGGAGAAATGACAACATCTGGAGATATATTAATAGAAGCAAAATATCAAGATTTAAAAGAATCAAAAGAAGGAATTTATATAGCAAAAAAAGATGAAAAATATGGAATTATAGATGAAAAAGAAGAAGAAAAAGTTCCATTTGAATATACAGGAATTATTTATAATGAAAAAGCAAATCTATTTTTAGCAGAAGACGAAAATTATAAAACAACAATAATTAATGATAAATATGAGAAAAAATTAAATGGAGTTCTAGTAGAACTAAATGTAAATGACAAATATATAAGAATGAGAATTGATAGTGATTATAAATATTACAATTTGAGTTTAGAAGAAATTACAAGTCAAGAAGCATTACAAAACAATACATTATTTTTGAAAAAAGAAAATGGAAAATATGGATATGTAGACAAAAAAGGAAATGTTATAGTAGACTATATTTATGATGATGGAACAGAACAAAATTCTTATGGTTTTGTTTCAGTAAAAAAAGATGGATTATGGGGATCAATAGACAAAAATGGAAAAACAGTAATAGAACCAAAATATAATTTAAAAAATAATTTAAAAATTGACTTTATAGGAAAATGGTATTTAGGAGAAGAAATAGGAGTAAATTATTATTGTGATAAATAATAATTTAGAAAGAGGGAACAAAAGATGGAGTTAAAAACGAAATACGAATATACATATTTTATTTATCCTTATGTTATAAAAGAAAGTAAATATTTAAAATATTTAATGAAATTATTAAAAGATAAAAATTGTGAATTAAGAATATTTAAAAAAGATAAAGATATGGACATATATTCATTTTTCTCACATAGAACTAGAGAGTATATGTTTGGAACATTTAATTATAGTAAAAATAAGATTAAACAATTAGAAGAATTACCGCTTGAAACAAAAGCGGCAATTCTTGCAAGAAATGGTTGTACAATGTTTGAATATACAATACCAAGAGATATTCAAGGAAAAGTACAAGAGAAAAATGGTATATTTTTTAAAATACCAAAAGTTGAAATTATATGTTTTAATACAGGAATTTGTTTTTTATGTGTAAAAACAAATATAGAGGATAGTGACAAATTTTCAGATTTATTAAATTTTAACTATAAATTTAGAGATATAAATCAAGAATTCTCTAATATGAAAAATTATGACAAAATTAGAATACAAACAGATTGCTTCAGTGATGTAATGTATTTTAAAGAGTTTGTAGAAAAAATAACAGGACCAGTCACAGAATCAATGAAACTAGACATAGATACAGAAAGAGCATTAACATATTCATATGCATGTATTGACGAAAATGGTTGGAACAATATGAATGATTTTGATAAAATAAAAGATCAATATTTTAAATTTTTAAATATATTACCAAATGATAATAGTGTAAATTATTCAAAAGAAGAAATGAAAATAATTTCAAGATGGAAATATGCAAAATTAGGTGTAACAAAACAAAGTGTAACATTATTTTCATCAAGTTGTGATATAAACAATTATACAATATTTCCAAGTGATTTTGAAGAACAATACTTTTACACATATATATTAGCAATATATACAAAATTGTATTTAAAAAAGATAAATTTGAAATTTAGACAAGGAATAAATATAAACAAAACAAGAAAAGAATTCATAAGATTTACAAAAAAATTATGGATAAATGAAGTTACAGATGATGACACTGGTTCGATTTTTTATCAACATTTAAAAGATATTTTAGAGCTAGATAATATATATTTTGATACAAAAAATAAATTTGATATTTTATACAAAGAAATGAATATAGAAAAAAATACAAATAATAATATTTTAGTAGTAATGTTACTATTTGCAAGTTTTATAATTAATATTATTAATATAATATATTTGTTAAAAAAATAAGATAATATATCACAAAATGTAAGAAAATTTTTTGTATTTGTCTACAAGAAAAGACAAAAAACACATAAGACAAGTATTAAAATGTTACATGAGGTGTTAAAGGATGTTAAAAGATAATAAAGAATTAATAAAAAATCTATTTAGTGTTAAAAATATTATAATATATGTATTAGCATTTATGGTATCTATGGTAGGAATGGGACAAGATGTATCACCATTTAGTATTGCAATGGTTGGAGCTTGTTTAGCAAGTAAAATTCCAGCAATAGTAGTATTAATTGTTGGATTAATAGGCAATATTGTTGGAGTCGGAACAATTGGAGCTTTAAATTATATATTAATAATTTTGATGCTATTAATAACAATGTGCATAAAGCCACCAAAGGAAAATGATGAATATAAAGATGAACAAATGCAAATTTCCAAACATATATTTTTTAGTATTATTTTAGTTATGGTTGCAAAACTCATACTAACTAAATTTACAATAGGGGATTTATTATTACACATAACTTTAGCTGTACTTTCTGTTATATTTTATAAAATTTTTGTAAATTCTTTAGTAGTAATTCAAGAAATTACTGATAGAAGGGCATTTTCAATTGAAGAAATTATAGGAGCAAGTCTTTTAGTATCAATAGCATGCTCTGCATTTGGAAATTTATCAATATTTGGATTATCTATAAGAAATATATTAAGTATATTTATGGTATTGCTACTTGGATGGAGAAATGGTGTACTAATAGGAACAACAGCAGGAGTTACAATTGGAGTTACATTAGGAATTATTGCTCAAAATGATCCAATAATAGTGGCTGAATATGCTGTTGCGGGAATGATAGCAGGATTATTTAATAAATATGGAAAAATTGGTGTAGTTGCAGGATTTGTAATAGGAAATGGAATTTTAATATATGTTGCAAAAGGTGATACAAACAATTTTGCAATGTTTAAAGAAATTTTAGTTGCAGCAATTGGATTATTAGCAGTTCCAAATTGGGTTGGAATAGATATAGAAGAATTAAATCCAAAAGAAAATTATTTTCCATCATTTAAAAATAATAGATTATCACAAGGTGAAGAAACAGTTAATCAATTAAATATGGTCTCTGAAACAATTAAAGACATTGCAGATACTTACGAACTAGATAGTACAGCAGAAGAAGCAAAAAAGAAAAACAAAAATACATTTATAACAGAATTATTAAATAATTTAGATGGATTAGAAGATAATCTGTTATATGATGATATATCAAATACAAAAAATGGAATTGTAGATGAAATATTTGAAGTTTTAATTGATAAACAAGAAATGACAGCTAAAGATTTAATAAATGTATTTGCAAAATTTGATAATTATATAGTTACACTAGATAATAAAAAAATAAAAAAAGAAATAGAACAAATAGTAAAAGCAATTAATTTTGCATATAAAACGAGTAAAAAAGATTTTATTTGGGAAGAAAAAGTAAAATCAAATAAAAAAAATGTACAAGCACAATTAGATGGAGTTTCAAAAGCAATTTCTAGTATTGCTGTGAAAATAGAAAAAGAAAATAATACTAAAGATACATATATTGACCAAAAAAAGAAAATTATAGATATGCTAGAAATTAAAGGCATTTTTGTTGAAAATTTAGAAATTACTACAAAAGAAAAAAGAACATATATTGAATTATATTTAACAGAAGATAGCAAAATTAGTGAAAATAAAGATATTGAAAAAATTCAAGCAGTATTAGAGAAAAATTTAGATGAAAAATTAATGATTAATGAAGTAAAAACCAAAAGATTAAATAAACAAGGAAAAAGAGTATTTTGCTATATGTCATCAGATAAATATTTATTGCAAATAGGACAAGACTCAAAAATAAAAAATGGTAGTCCTGTTTCAGGAGATAGCATATTACAAATTAGATTAAATGATGGAAAATATCTTATGGCAATAAGTGATGGAATGGGGTCAGGACCTGAAGCAAGAAAAAGTAGCCAAATAGCAATAAAAATGCTAGAAAGATTATTAATGTCTGGATTTGATAAAAACACATCAATAGATTTAATAAATACAACAATAATGAATGCAAATGAGGAAATATTTGCAACATTAGACATTATGATAATAGATTTATTTAATGGAAAAGTAGAATTTATAAAAAATGGGGCATGTCCAACATATGTAAAAAATGGTAATAGTGTTCATATAATAAAATCATTAAGCTTACCAGCAGGAATATTGAAAGATATTAATTTAACTACATATGATAAAGATATAGAAAATCAAGATATTTTTGTAATGTGTAGTGATGGAATTCTTGATGCAAATGTTGAATATAAAAATAAGGAATTATGGGTTAAATATTTGTTAGAGGATATAGAAACAACAAGTGTACAAAAAATAGCTGATTTAATTTTAAATGAGGCTGTTGATAATAGTTATGGTGTTACAAAAGATGATATGAGTTTAATTGTATGTAAATTAATATTAAATAAAAATTAAAGAGAAAGAACTTAAAGAAAGAAACTTATTTTGAGTGAACGTTAAAAAGAGTTTTTTCTCTTTTTTGTATGATAAAATTATAAATCATGAATTACAAAAAGTGACAAAAAGTGACAAAAAGTGACAAAATATGACTTAAAATGTAGTCATAAAAGATAAAAAAAGATTTTTTTCTATTTACAATATAAATTTATTTAGTTATAATAAAATAAATAATGATTGAAAAGGGGGGAGAAAATGAATAAAAAAATTAAATTTGTTTTGATTATTTTTATTATAATTGTTGTTATGTTGTTAGGAATAATCTTTTTTAGGTATAATATTTTAAAAGATATTTTAACAAGATATAATAAAAGTATAAGTGATATAAATTATTACTATTCATATGAAAATGAAGATTATACAAATTCAGTTTGGAGAAAAGGGGATTTAATTTTACAAGAGTCTTATTTGAAGAGTGATAATTCTAAAGTCATAACATGGAGAGATAGAACAACTAATGAAGGATATAAATTATTTGAAAAATCAAAAGTTTATTCAACAGATGCAAGTGGAATTAATGAAGCTCCTGTAAATAGTATTATATTAGAAAACAACAAATTAATTGAATTAGCATTAAATTTTAATTGCAAAATAACTTCAAAAAAATATGATAATACAATGTGTTGGCATATAGAATTAAATAATAGTGAGGCATATATAGATAAAGAAACAGGAATATCATTATATATAAAGAATGAAAATGAAGAAGGAAAAAATCAATATGAAGCGAATTCAGTTAATGATATAGATGTACAAAAGCCAGATATTTCAGAATATACAAAACAGTAACAATAAAGTAAGGGAAAGATAATGTATCTTTCCCTTTTTATAGTAATTCTAGCTGGCTATTAAAATTTAGTTTCTACTCTTTATGAAAGCTCCTGCTGTGAATTTATCGTTGGAACCATCCCATCGATAGATATAAAATTCATGAGTTCCTTGTTCTGCCACATGTAAATTAAAATAATTTTTAGAACCATCTCCCTTTACAGCAGAAAGAACATAAGACTTACCTGATGGAGTATTCCAGGCAACATAATAAGTTTGATTCATATCTTCTTTCGTAGAAGATACGACTTGTACGTATACGTCTACTGCTCGATTTGTTTCGCGCATATTAATATAGAGATGTCCATCCCCATGAAAATAGCCGGAATCACTGCCACCGGCAGTAGAAGCTTTTGCAGAATAAACATTTTCGCTAGAAATGTTTTCTTTATCTTTTGGAACATTTGTAGCAAAGGCATTTACCGAAAAAACGAATGTTAAAGAAAACGCAATAAGTAGAGATAAGATTTTTTTCATAATAAACTCCTTTTTCATGATGCTAGAATTACTATATTACTAAAATAATAGATTAATAATCATATTATTTTGTAACCAAAAAATTTAAATTTATTGTAATAGAAAAACAAATAAAAGTCAACATTTTTTTACATTTATCTTAAAAAAAGTAAAATAATACATTATTTTACATAAAAGTAAAATATTATTTGTTGTGATAAATTTCACAGAAAATTCACTTGAAACTAAAAAAAAAATATGATATAATAACAACTGATGGTGCATTATTCTAGTCGTGTCATTTATTATGAGGGTGGGGCTAAAAATCCACTAAAGGGCATACATGAAGCTTCTTGTTTGTGCGCGAAATGCCAGTTTTGTGTGTTTTCAGGAAGGTAAGAGGCACGGGTAATATATAATGGCATATATAGAATCCCCTGTTTCGTTGAGGCTTAGAAATCATTTAAGTAAACCTATGGTGAGTGCCAAGACACAAAATACATAGAGTAGCCTGTCTTGAGTGAGGGTATTGGGATTAAGTAACATTTATGAAATTACACTTGCAAAAGAGACTAGTAATAATATTAGACATGTCAAGGAAAACTTCTAGAATGTTTGCTTCAGGCAAGAAGCATAGAAATCTGAGGATTAAGGTACGGATTTAAGTGGTGATCTAGTGTTCACTGCAATATGTGAATGTTCTTTTAAATGGAAACAGCTATGTAGTAATACATAGTAAAGAATAGAGAAATTCAACTAGACCTAAACCGTAAAATTTACTTAGGTTTTACCATCTTCACCTTTTTTATAAAAACAATTATTAAGGAGAATGAAAAAAATAAAAAATGAGTAAAAATTCAAAAGGAAAAGATCACTCGAAGCTCAAGTGGTTTATAGAAGTATTTATAATAACATTTGTGTTATCAATATGTTTTTCATATGTATCAACAAATGGAGTATCTAACTTAAATTTAGGAGCATCAATATTTATATTAATATTAGTTATTGCAATAGGAATAGGATTTGATATAATAGGAGTTGCAGTAACAGTTGCTAATGAAGAAGAGTTTCATGCAAAAGCAACAAAAAAAGTAAAAGGTGCAAAAACATCTATTAAATTAATAAAAAATTCAGCAAGAGTTGCAAATATATGTGCAGACGTAATAGGAGATATATGTGGAGTACTAAGTGGAGCTATAAGTGCAATGATTGCATCAAAAATAACAGAAAAATTTGGAGTGAACTTACAATTTGTAATAAGTGCTATGGTTGCATCATTAACAGTAGGTGGAAAAGCCTTGGGAAAAGAAGTTGCAAATAATAATTCAACACCAATTGTACATTTTGTTGGAACATTTTTGAATAAATTTCATAAATAAAGAATAATTACAAAAGACAAGTATATATTTTAGAAAGAGCCTTTTTACAAAGGCTTTTATGATTTATAAAAAAGTAAATATTAGCTTAACAAGATATAATTATATTTTGTGGCTTATTATACCCCTAAGAGGTGCAAAAATATGATTAAAATAGTTGAACTTACGAAAGATAATGAAGAAAAATATCTAGACCAAATAGTAGAACTAGAGCAAATAAGTCTAGAAGCAATGAAGAAAGAAGGAAGAGAAGGTCAATTATTTGACACAGGAAGAGAAGGAATATCAGAATATGTACATTCAAATGAAAATTCAGTAATTGTTGCAACAGATGAAAATGATAAAGTTGAAGCTGCAACATATGTAACACAAGGACAAAGTCCATTTACATATAATGATATTACGAAATATTTTAAATATGGTGAAAAATATAAGCAATATGTAAAATCACAATATTTATCAGATAGAGATTACAAGAAAGATTTAAGAAATATTTATATTATAAAAATAAAAGCATTTGAATATGCAAAAAGAAGAATATTAAGACAATCTGGAAGAAGTACAGAGAATTCTTTATATGGATATTTACAACAAGAATTGGAGCAAAATGAATATCATGAAAAAAGTGAACTAAGAGAAAATCTTAATAGATATATGTCAGAATATATTATACAAAATTATGGAAAAGAAATTGCAAAAAAATATGAAATGTTTTACTGGATAACACTTGAAGATATTGAAGCAGAGTTTGGAAAAAGGAATGGAGAAGAAAGCTCTGAAATTCAAGACTATGAAACTTTTATGGAAGAAGAAAAAGAATATGCAGAATTAATGCATAAGGGAAAATTAAAAATTCATGAAGAGCCAGAATTTGATGAAACACAATATTATACAGCAAATACAGGAAATGCAGTAGAATTAGATACATATTTAACAAATCCGCATAATAGAAGTGTTGGATTAGCAAGAATAATATTATACAATGGAATTCAAAAACATATAGAACAATTTTTTAAGAATCCACAAAATAAAGAAATATTTTTATGCTCAACATTACATAGAGATAATTTATCATCAAAATATGTCTCAGAATTTTTTGGATTAAAAGATAGTTTATATGTAAATCGTAGACAAGGAAGAGATAGAGAAGTACATATATGTAGAATTCCAAGAGAGAAGGCAATGGAATATTTAACAGACATGTATGATAAAATTGCAGTTCTTTATGGATATAATCCAAATAATAAAAATATACCAGCTTCAAGACAATTGCAAATTTTACAAGAACAATTAGAATATGAAGAAAAAGAAAAAAAGAGATTGGTTAAAGCCAAAACAATTGATGGTAAATTAAAAGGAATAAATCATAAATTTATTCCTGAAAAAGAAAGAAAAGTATTAAGGCTAAAACAAAGAATTCAAAAAGTTGAAAATAGTCAGCAAGGACTACAACAATAAAATGTACATAGGAAAGGATTGAAGAAAAATGAAAGATAGTAAATATATATGGCCAATTAAGCCAAAATACAAAGTGGCAGAACATGATAAATGGGGAATAAGAAAAAATCATTATGTGTTATTTAAAGAGAGAGCACATTCAGGGTTTGATATAACAGCAGATATAGGAACAGAAGTACATCCTATAACTTCTGGAACAGTATTGTTAGCAGAATTTGATGGAACAACCACAGAAGGTTTTGATGCATTTAATGATGGATATGGAAATAAAGTTGAAATATTAAATGATGATGGTAGAAGAGTTGTATATGGACATTTAAGAGAAATTTTAGTAAAGCCAGGAGATAAAGTAACAACAACTGATATAATAGGAAAAACAGGTTCAAGTGGTGGTTCAAGAGTGCCACATCTTCATTTGGAAATAAGAAAATCTAATACAGAAGAAACAGGATTAGCATATACAATAGATCCATTAGAATTATTACCAGATATTGATTTAAATAGTTTAACAGAAGAGTTTACATTAGAACCATATGCATCTTTATGGAGAAAACTTACATCTGACAAACCATGGGAGTTTTCAAAGGAAGATATTCCATATGCAGATGATAAAAATTATATAAGATAGATAAGAAATATATATGTGAAAGAATTGGAAACTACCACCAATTCTTTTTTTCTTAAGTAATAAATACTTGCTTATTTTCTTGATTTAATGTAAAATAGAACAAGATGGAGGAGATGCAGGCAAAGGTAAATATAAAAACAAAAGAAAAGCCAGCATAATGAAGTATGAAAAATTATTATGAAATATTAGAAGTAGATAAAAATGCTTCAGAAGAAGTAATCGAAAAAGCATATAAAACACTTGCAAAAAAATATCATCCAGACTTACAAAATAATAGTAATTGCCAAGATAAAATGCGCCAAATAAATGAAGCTTATGAAATATTATCAAATGATTTTAAAAGAAGAGAATACGACGAAAAAATAAAGAGACAAAGTGTATCTATAGAAGAATATAATAGAATAATTCAAGAAAATAATAGACTAAAAAAAGATTTAAAAAGAGTAGCTAATCAAAGAGAAATGAGCCAAAATCAGGAACGATTAGAAGAAATGTCTATTATGCAAAGATATTATGAACAAATAAAAAAGGCTACAAAACAGCCACAAATGAGATATGAAAGAAAAAAAACAAAGATTTCACTTGAAAAAATAAAGAAAATTGTAATATATATTGCGATTTTGATTGGGATTGGACTTGTACTAGCAATAGTACCATTTACAAGAAAGTTTTTTATAAATTTATATAATAATAATGTTATAATAAAACTTTTAGTAGATACTATAGTTGAAACATTTTCAAGAGGTTTTTAAATTAAAAATAATTTATTTTATGAAAGGAAGATATAAATGAAGGCATTAATAACAGGAGCTTCTTCAGGAATGGGAAGAGATATGGCAAAAATATTAAGCCAAAAGGGATATGACTTGATATTAGTTGCAAGAGATGAAAAAAAACTAGAAGAAGTAAAAAAACAATTAAAAACAGAAACAAAAATTGTTGTTATGGATATATCAAAAGAAGAGAATTGTAAAAAAATATATGAAGAAAATAAGGATATAGATATATTAATAAATAATGCTGGATTTGGAGATTGTGGACATTTTGAAGAAACAAGTTTAGATAAAGATATTCAAATGATTCATACAAATATAATAGCATATCATATTTTAACAAAATTATATTTAAAAGAAATGATAAAAAAAGATAGTGGAAAAATATTAAATGTAGCATCAATTGCTGGATTTATGCCAGGACCACTTATGACAACATATTATTCAACAAAAAATTATGTAGTAAGATTTTCAGAATCAATTAGAGAAGAACTAAGAAGAAAAAAATCAAAAGTACAAATTAGTATTTTGTGCCCAGGACCAGTAGATACAAACTTTAATAAAGTTGCAGATGTTGAATTTGCATTAAAAGGTTTGAGTAGTGAATATGTTGCCAAATATGCTATAAATAAATTTTTTAAAGGAAAATTTTATATAGTTCCAGGTTGGAAAATAAAATTAGCAAGAATTGGAGCAAAATTAGCACCTGCTAGTTTTGTTGCTAAAATTTCTTATAATATGCAAAAGAGAAAAATTAGATAATTAGAGAGTTAAATAATTGTATATTAAAGAAAGAATGTGATAAAAGATGCAAAATAATGAAGAGAGAATTGAAAAAATAATAAAACATCATTTACCAAGATGGAATGAATTACCAGAAATTGATTTATATTTAGATCAAGTAGTAAATTATCTAGAAAAATATTTAGGAATATTGAGTTCAAATGATGATGATAAAATAATAACTAAAACAATGATAAATAATTATGTCAAACAAGGAATAATGCCAGCACCTGAAAAGAAAAAGTATGGCAAAACACATATTGCATATTTAATGGTAATATGTATTTTAAAACAAGTATATAGCATAGGAGATATTGGAAAATTAATATCTGAAACAACAAAGTATTTTGAGTTAAGTAAAGCATATAATAGATTTTGTGCAAATTTGGAAATATCAATAAAAAATGTATTTGTACGTAAAGAGTTTCCACATATAGACAGAATGACAGAAGAACAATATTTATTAAAAAATGTTGTACAAGCAGTTGCAGATAAATTATATGTAGAAACAAAATTTTTAAGTGAAGTAAAAGAAAAAGAGGAAACAAAATGAAAGAATATATAGTTAGCCAAGAAGAAAAAGGAAAACGTTTAGATACATATATACCAAGTGTTGATACAGATATAACTAGAACATCTGCACAAAGATTAATTGAAGATGGAAATATATTAGTTAATGGAAAAAATGCAAAAGTATCATATAAAATTCAAGAAAATGATAAAATATCAGTTGAAATACCAGAACCAAAACAAATAGAACTAAAAGCACAAAATATCCCAATTGAAATTATATATGAAGATAGTGATATTATAGTTGTAAATAAGCCTAAAGGAATGGTGGTACATCCCGCAAATGGTAATCCAGATGGAACATTAGTAAATGCTATTATGGCAATATGTAAAGATAGTTTGTCTGGAATTGGTGGAGAAATAAGACCAGGTATAGTACATAGAATAGATAAAGATACATCAGGACTATTAATTGTTGCTAAAAATGATAATGCACATGTAAAAATGAGTGAACAAATAAAAAATCATGAAGTAAAGAAAACATATATTGCGCTTGTTAGAGGTGTTTTTAAAGAAAATGAAGCAACAATAGATATGCCAATTGGAAGAAGTACATCAGATAGAAAAAAGATGGCTGTTAATAAAAATGGTAAAAATGCAATAACACATATAAAAGTATTAAAAAGATTTGATAAATACACATTGTTACAAGTAAATATAGAAACAGGAAGAACACATCAAATACGTGTACATTTATCACATATAGGATATCCTATTGTTGGTGATTATACATATTCAAATGGAAAAAATGAATTTGATGTTATTGGACAATGTTTACATGCTCAAAAATTAGAATTTAAACATCCAATAACTCAAAAAGATATGTGCCTTGAAGCAGAATTACCACAATATTTTAAAGATATACTTGATAAATTAAAAGATAGAGAAATAAAATAACCGGCAAGAGAACCTTGCCGGAGAAATCTATATAAAGCCTTTTAGAAAAGTAAAAGGAATTAATATATAATATGCAGGAAATATAAAAATAGTACATAAAAAGAAAGGAGAGCATGATTAATATCGTGCAAATTAATATGGAAGAGAGACTTCAAAAATATTTAGCAGAATGTGGAATTGCATCAAGAAGAAAATGCGAAGAATATATTATACAAGGAAAAGTTCAAGTAAATGGAAAAACAATTACAGAACTAGGTGTTAAGGTAAATCCTGAAAAAGACAAAATAACATTTGAAGGCAAAAATGTAAAACAAGAAGAAAGAAAAGTATATATTTTATTAAATAAACCAATTGGATATGTAACAACATCTGATGAGCAATTTGGAAGAGACAAAGTGTTGGATTTAGTAAAAGTTAGAGAAAGAGTTGTACCTGTTGGAAGATTAGATATGTATACATCAGGAGCTTTGATTTTAACAAATGATGGAGATTTTGTGTATAAAGTAACACATCCAAAACATGAGATAACAAAAACATACACAGTTACAGTAAAAGGCATAATAAAAAATGAGGAAGTAGAACAATTAAGAAAAGGTGTAAAAATAGATGATTATACTACAAGACCAGCAAAAGTAAAAATTTTAAAAACAGATGAAGAAAAAGATATATCAAGATTAGAAATAACAATACATGAAGGGAAAAATAGACAGGTAAGAAGAATGTGTGAATCTGTTGGAAGAAGAGTAATAGCTTTACATAGAAGCAAGATAGGAAATATTGGAGTAAAAGATATAGAACTTGGAAAATGGAGATATCTAAAAGATTTTGAAGTAAAAACCTTAATAGGAAAATAAACAGTTGAAAAATATTAAAAAAAGCTGTATAATTGAAATACAAATTACATAAGAAAATAATATAAAAATACAGAGGAGAAATAATGGAATTAAAAGAAGGACAAATTGTAAATGCAAGAGTCAGTGGAATGCAACCATATGGGGCTTTTGTAGAAATGGAAGATGGAAAATCTGGACTTGTTTTTATTGAAGATTTATCTGTTGTGAGAATAAAATCACCAAAAGATAGAGTAAAGATAGGACAAGAAATACAATGTAAAGTAAAATCCATTGATAAAAAAACAGGTAAAATAAATTTATCATACAAAGATTGTTTAGGAACTTGGGAAGAAAATGTAAAAAATTTTCAGGAAGGAATGACAGTTAAAGGAATAGTAAGAGATACTGAAAAAAATAAAAATGGAGTATTTATAGAAATAACTCCAAATTTAGTAGGAATGACAGAATATAATGAAAATTTACAATATGGTCAATCTGTTGATGTATGTATAAAGAAAATACAACCAGAAAAAAAGAAATTAAAACTAACGATAATATAATTATAAATATAAAAAGTATATAAGCTAAAACAAAAATGTGTTTTGGCAAAAGGAGGAATTAAATATGGTTGAAGATAGCCAAATAAAAGCACAAGTATCACCATTTGCTATAAGAGAAGGTGAAATAAAAACATTTGATGGAAAAGATGGATATGTATCAATGAATCAAATAATACATAAAATAAACATTGGACATATAACAGATATTCATTTTGCAATACTAGAATTAGTAAATGAATTTGAATTTATAACATCAAGACAAATTTATCAAATGCTTGAATGGAAAGGAATTAACCCACAATCACAAGATAAATTAAATAATAAATTAGATCAATTAGTAAAATCAAAAATATTAACAAGATATTACTTTACGTCTGAAGAAGGAAAAGGAATATATAGAATATATTGTCTTGAAAAGATGGGAAAATATTTGTTAACATCAAAGGAAATAGAATGTAAGTGGCAACAAACAGATAATGTAAAACCAGTTGCAATGATAAAAAAGAGATTAGCAGGAAATCAAACAATTATAGCATATCTTAGAAAAGTAAAAGCATTTGATAGTTATGTTGTAAAACCAACGATTCAAGCAAAGATTTCTGGAAAAACATTTAAAGCAACAGGAGGATCTGTAAAATTAACAAAAAATAATAAATCAATAACATTTTTGTTTGAAGCGGTAAGAAGAGAACAAGATTGGCAAAAAAAATTAGTTGATAAAATGACAATGTACAAAGAATTTTATGAAAACTTCGTACCAGGGGATTCAGGATATTCTTCAATGCCACAATTAATTTTGATTTGTGAAGATGATAAACACACAGCAGAAGCATTTAGAGAAATAGTAACAAATAAAGTAGAAATACCACAAATAAAATTATATTTTACAACAGATTTAAGACAAAATGAAGAAACACTTGAAAATACATTAATTGAATTTAAAATAGATGAAAAGACAAATAAATATAAAATGTTTAATGTTGAAGCAAAAATTTTAGGAATTTAGTCAAAAACATAGACTTTTAAGAAAAGGAAGCAAAGGATGTTTGGACATAGAGCCGATGGAAAAAAAAGTAAAGAATTTAGAACCAATTTTTAGAATACTACCTTCTGTAATGATTGACAGAAGTGATGCACAAGTATATTTTAAACAAGATATACCATTAAGCAATATGGATGAATACATAGATAAGAAGGCACAAGATGGAATAAGAATGTCATATATGAATATTATATATGCAGGAATTGTAAGAATAATAAATGAAAGACCAAAATTAAATAGATTTGTAATGAATGGAACAACATATCAAAGAGATACAATATATGTATCTCTTTCAATAAAGAAAAGCTTGACAGATGATGGGCAAGAGACTGTAGTAAAAATACCATTTAAAGGAACAGAAACAATATTAGAAATTAAAGAAAAAGTTGATGCAACAATTGAGAAAAATAAAGATGTGCAAACAGCAAATAAAACAGATAATCTTGTAAAAATATTAAATTTAGTTCCAAATTTTCTGATATTATTTTCAGTAAAGATGTTAAAATTTCTAGATAAACATGGAATTATGCCTAAAGCGGTAATTAAGGCAAGCCCATTTCATACAAGTGTATTTCTAACAAACGTAGGTTCACTTGGAATTGATAGCATATATCATCATATATATAATTTTGGAACAACAAGTTTATTTTTCTCTATGGGAAAAAAGAAAAAAAGTTATATATATGAAGAAGATGAAATAAAAGAGGAAAAGTGCATAACAATTGCTTTTGTTGGTGATGAGAGAATATGTGATGGACATTATTATGCAACATCATTTAAGCAATTAAATAAATATTTAAAGAGACCAGAATTGTTAGAGAAACCACCAAAAAATATAGAAAATAATAATATTAGCGAAAAAATTGAAATTAACTAATAAAAATGTGTAAAAATTTTCAAAAAAATGTTGACTTAATACTTAAATTGTGATATTATATTTAAGTGTTAAGACACATGAGTCAGTAGCTCAGTTGGATAGAGCATTTGCCTTCTAAGCAAAGGGTCGGGGGTTCGAATCCCTTCTGGCTCACCATAACATTTATACAAGTTATTGGTATAATAAAAAACACCTTAATTTACAGTATTGTATTTTAAGGTGTTTTTACTATAAAACGGAGATGAAAAAATGTATTATACATATATGATAAGATGTTCAGATAATTCAATTTATACAGGAATGACAAATAACTTAGAAAGAAGAATAGAAGAACATATAACTAAAGATAAAAGAGGTGCAAAATATACAAAATCACATAATGCTGAAAAATTAGAAATAGCGTGGAAAAGTAAAGAAAAATCATTAGCATGTAAATTAGAATATCAAATCAAAACACTTACAAAACAGCAAAAAGAAAATTTGATAAAAGGTGAAAAAATTTCAAAATACTTAAGGGGAAAAGTAGATTGTAGAAGATATAGAAAAATATAGGATAAATATTGAAAAAAATATTCAAATAATATATAATAAATAGGTAACGTGAGAAAACAAAGAATAGGAATGTGATAAAAATGGGTAAATCAATAATAAAAGAAACAATAGAATGGATATTATGTTTTGTAATAGCAGTAGTGCTAGCATTAATAGTAAGATATTATATAGGAACACCAACAGAAGTAAGAATGTCATCAATGTTTCCAACATTGCATGAAGGTGAAAGATTGTGGTTAAGCAGATTAGGAAGAACAACAAAAAAACTTCCAAATAGAGGAGATATAGTTACTTTTGAAGCTCCAAGTAAAACATGGGTATCAAAAGAAGAAATAGATTTAACAAATCCAGTTGCAACATACGAAAATGAACCACAAGGATTTTGGAATAAATTTGCATATTATGTGTTAGAAACATCTAAAACAAGTTATATAAAAAGGGTAATAGGGTTACCAGGAGATTATGTAGAAATAAAAGATGGAGCAGTATATATTAATGGAGAAAAGCTACAAGAAGATTATTTACAATCAGGGGTAGTTACAGATATGCATCAAGATGCAACACATGAAGGAAATTTTACAGGATTTACAGTACCTGAAAATTGTGTATTTTGTCTAGGAGATAATAGAACAGGAAGTAGAGATTGTAGATCATTTGGTTGTATACCATTAGAGAAAATAGAAGGAAAAGTATTATTTAGATTTTGGCCATTAAATAAATTTGGAAAAGTATAATAAGAAATTATCAAATGCAGATAGTATAAACTATCTGCATTTAAAATATATGGTAAATAATCTTGAAAAAAATGTTAATATAATGTATAATAATTAGGTATAAAAATAATTAATATATAAGAATATAAAAGGTGAAAATTAAATTTGGAGGAATAAAAATTGTTTGAAAAAATAATTGGAAACGAAAAAAATAAAACAATATTAAAAAAAGCCTTAGAATTAAATAAAACATCACATAGTTATTTGTTTTGGGGAACAGAAGGAATTGGAAAGAAAAAAATAGCTTTAGAATTTGCCAAAAAATTACTATGTTTAACACCAAATGAAGAAAATTGCAGATGTAAAGCATGTATAGAATTTGATTCTAACAATAATCCAGATTTTATGATGATAGAACCACAAGATGGAAAAGTAAAAATAGATCAAATAAGAGAAATGCAAAGAAAAGTAGCAGAAAAACCAATAGTATCAGACAATAAAGTATATATAATAGATGATAGTGATACTATGACATCAGAAGCACAAAATTGCTTATTAAAGACATTAGAAGAGCCACCAGAATATGTAACAATTATATTAATATGTTCAAATGAAGATAATATGTTAAGTACCATAAAATCAAGATGTACAAGAATACATTTCGAAAATTTAGAAATTTCTGAAGTAAAGGAATATATAAAACAAAATTATCCTGAAATAGAGATTGATGATAGTATAATAAATCTTTCACAAGGTAGTATAGGAAAAGCATTAAAACTAAATGAAAATAAAACTTTATATGAAAATATTGAAAATATATTAAAAAGTTTTAAAAATAAAGATGTAATAGATATTGTAAAAATGTCAGAAGAAATATATAAAGCAAAAGAAGAAATTTACTCTGTTTTAGAATATATGAATGTTTTATTGTTAAAATTAAGCAAAGAAGATTTAAGATATATAAATGCTATAGATATTGTAGAAGAAACTAAAAAAAGACTAAAAGCAAATAGTAATTATGATATGTGCATAGATAATTTATTGTTTAATATAAATTATTTATTTCGAAAATAGAAAGGACGTAATGAATGAAAAAAATAGTAGGAGTTAGATTTAAGAGATTAGGAAAAATATATTTTTTTGATCCTAAATGGCTAGAAGTCCAAAAGGGTGAATATATTATTGTTGAAACAACACAAGGTGAAGATATTGCAGAAGTAATAATTCCAGGAAGAATGATAGATGAAGAAAAATTAAACACACCATTAAAAAAAGTTTTAAGACTTGCATCAAGTAAAGATTTAAAACATGCAGAAGACTTAAAAAAGAAAGAAAAAGAAGCATTTGAATATTGTAATAAAAAAATTAAAGAATATAAATTAGACATGACTTTAACAGATGTAGAATATAAATTTGATAATAGTAAAATATTATTTTCATTTACATCAGATGGAAGAGTAGATTTTAGAGAACTTGTTAAAGATTTAGCTGCAACATATAAGACAAGAATAGAATTAAGACAAATAGGTGTAAGAGATGAAGTAAAAAGAATTGGTGGAAATGGAGTTTGTGGACGTGAATTATGTTGCTGTTCATTTTTAGGAGACTTTGAAACAGTATCAATAAAAATGGCAAAAGAACAAAATCTTTCATTAAACCCAACGAAAATTTCAGGAAATTGTGGTAGATTAATGTGCTGCTTAAAATATGAACAAGAAGTATATGAAGAAAAAGAAAAAAGGTTACCACATGTAGGAGCAATAGTAAAGACTCCAGATGGTGTTGGAGAAGTTGACAATGTTGAAACACTAAAAGAAACAGTTAGAGTTAGAATAAAAGATGGAGACATTTTCAAACAAAAAAGATATGAAGTAAAAGACATAAAAGTTATAAAAGATGTAAAAATAGAAGAAAATTCAGAAGAAGATAAAATAGAAGAAGAAAATTAGTGAAAGGTGGTGAATGTAATGGCATATAGAATACAATGTGATAAATGTATAAGCTGTGGTGCATGTGCTGCAAATTGTCCTGTTGGATGTATATCACAAGGAGAAACTTGTTTTGTTATAGATGAATCTGCATGTATAGGATGTGGAACATGTGCAGGTGTTTGTCCAGTTGAAGCACCAATTGAGGTAACAGAAGATGCTGAATAGATTAAGAGCCTTGAATATAATATAAAATCAAGGCTTCTTTTTTTATTGTTAAAAATATTTACAAAAGTAAGAATTGGTATTATAATAAAATATGTGTAAAATAATAAGAAAAGGAAATGTGATAAAATGAAAATAGGAATAGTAGGCTTACCAAATGTAGGAAAAAGTACAATGTTTAATAGTATAACAAAAGCAGGAGCAGAATGTGCAAACTATCCATTTTGTACAATAGAACCAAATGTAGGAGTTGTAGCAGTACCTGATGAGAGAATAGACAATCTTGCTAAAATGTATAATCCAGCCAAAATAACAAAAGCAATAGTAGAATTTGTTGATATAGCAGGATTAGTAAAAGGAGCAAGCAAAGGTGAAGGATTAGGAAACAAATTTTTATCACACATAAGAGAAGTAGACGCAATTTGCCAAGTTGTAAGATGTTTTGAAGATCCAAATGTAATACATGTAGATGGAAGTGTAAATCCATTAAGAGATATAGAAACAATTAATTTAGAATTAATATTTGCAGATTTAGAAACACTTGATAAAAGATTAGACAAGGCAAAGAAAAACTTAAAAGCAGATAAAAAATATCAAGCAGAAATAGACTTAATTGAAAAATTAAAAGAAAACTTAAATAACGGAATTCCAGCAAGAGCTGTAGAATGTAATGAAGATGAACAAGAATTAGTAAAAGATATGTTTTTATTAACATCAAAACCAATAATTTATATTGCCAATATATCTGAAGAGCAAATTCAAACAGCAGATGATGAAGAAATGGTAAAACAAGTAAAAGAATATGCTGCAAAAGAACATGCAGAAGTAATTCCACTATGTGTAAAAATAGAAGAAGAATTATCAGGACTAGATGATTCAGATAAAAAAGAAATGTTAGATGCTCTTGGATTAGAAGAATCAGGATTAGACAAATTAATAAAGAAAAGCTATGATTTACTTGGATTAATGTCATTCCTTACAGCTGGTGAAACTGAAGTAAGAGCATGGACAATAACAAAAGGAACAAAAGCACCACAAGCTGCTGGAAAAATTCACTCTGACTTTGAAAGAGGATTTATTAAAGCAGAGGTTGTATCATATAATGATTTAATGAAAGAAGGCTCAATGCTTGCTGCAAAAGAAAAAGGACTTGTTAGACAAGAAGGAAAAGAATATGTAATGCAAGATGGAGATATAGTAGTATTTAAGTTCAATGTTTAATAGAAAAGGATAAAATATGGAAAATTTAGCTGAATTTAATCTATTTACAACTAAAAATTTTGTAATATATTTAATAATAATAAATTTAATAGGTTTTTATGTTATGTGGTCAGATAAAAGAAAAGCAAAAAAAGGGAGATGGAGAATTCCAGAAAACACATTATTTTTAATTACATTATTAGGTGGAGGAATTGGAACAATTTCTGGAATGTACACATTTAGACATAAAACTAAAAAACTAAAGTTTACAATTGGAATGCCAGCAATATTGATATTAGAGGTAGTTTTGTTTATATATTTAAAATTTATAATGTAAAATTATAAGCTTTAAGCACTTTATGTGTTTAAGGCTTTTTTATATAGTAGGAAAGTTCTCCTTGTAGGAGAACTTTCTGTACTAGATAAATATGGCGAGTCTTAGATTTTCTTAAAATTTTCATTTGATAGAAAATCTTAGACTCGCTTTTTAGTTGACAATAATCCATAAATAGAGTATAATTTAACCTGTATTATTAGGCACAAAATGTGCTATCGTGAAAGAAGAAAGGAAAAGAATAAAGTGAAAGAAATAGAATTATTAGCACCAGCAGGATCATTTGAAAAAGCAAAAATAGCATTTTTATACGGAGCAGATGCAGTATATTGTGGAACAGCATCATTATCATTAAGATCAAGAGCAGAAATACAAGATGATGATTTAATACAAACAATAAAATATGCACATAGTATTGGAAAAAAAGTATATGTAGCCTTAAATATATATGCTTGGGATGAAACATATCCAGAAATAATAGAAATGGCAAAAAAATTAGAAGAAATAAAACCAGATGGAATAATTGCGGCAGATGGAGGAGTAATAGAAACGTTAAAACAATATGCACCAAGTGTTCCAATAAATGTAAGTACACAAGCTAATCTAGTAAGCTTACACTCATGTAATTTCTGGTATAAAAATGGTGCTAAAAGAATGATAATGGCAAGAGAATTAAATAAAGAACAATTAAAATATATAATGGCAAATAAACCAGAAGGAATGGAAATTGAAATATTTGTACATGGTGCAATATGTTTTGCATATTCTGGAAGATGTTTCTTGAGTGATTTCTTAGCTTGTAGAAGTGCTAATTTAGGAGATTGTGCACAAAGCTGTAGATGGTCATATAATTTATATGCAGAAGAAAGAAATAATCCAGGACAATATATGCCAATAGAAATGGACGAACATGGAACAAGTATATTTTCATCAAAAGATTTATGTTTAATAAGAGAACTTCCAGAAATAATAGACATGGGAGTTGACAGTGTAAAAATAGAAGGACGTTTAAAAACAGAATATTATGTTGCAAGTATAGTAAATGTTTATAGAAATGCAATAGATGATTATAAAAAAGATCCATCACATTATGATGTTGATAAATATTTAAAAGAAATTGAAAAAATAAAAACAAGAGAATTAACAACATTTTATTTCAATGATAGAAAAAATCAAGATATACAAGAATATGATGGACACCAATATAATGAGTTATACCAATTTGGTGGAAAAGTTGTGGAATACAATGAAGAAAAATCAATTATGGAAGTAAGAAATAGATTACAAGTTGGAGATACAATGGAAATTTTAGTACCACATCATATAGAGCCAGTTGTATTCAAAATAGAGAAAATGTGGGATATAGAAACAGACAAAGAAATTGAATTTATAAATCCAGGGGTAAAAGGTCAACAAGTAAAAATACTTCTTCCAATAAAATGTGAAAAAAATTGGATTATTAGGAGAAAAAAATAATAATGAAAAATATAAAAGATTATAATTTAGATAGTCTAAAAGAAGAATTTGTTCAAATGGGAGAAAAGCCATTTAGAGCAGAACAAGTATTTAAGTGGTTATATGAAGAAAAAGTTAAAGAATTTGATGAAATGACAAATCTTTCTTTACAACTAAGAGAAAAATTAAAAGAAAACTATACAATGTGCAATTTCAAGATTTTAAGAAAATTAGAATCAAGTGATGGAACAAAAAAATATTTATTTGACTTATTAGATGGAAATGCAATAGAAACAGTATTAATGAGCTATCATCATGGATATAGTATATGTGTATCATCACAAGTTGGATGTAAAATGGGATGTAAATTCTGTGCATCAACAGGAATTCCATTTGTAAGAAATTTAACATCTGGAGAAATTGTAGAACAAATATTAGCTGTAGAACAAGACAATAATATAAGAATATCAAATGTAGTATTTATGGGAATAGGAGAACCATTAAATAATTATAATAATGTTGTAAATGCTATTAGAATAATAAATAATCCAAAAGGAATAAATATAGGTGCAAGACATATAAGTGTTTCAACAAGTGGATTAGTACCAGCAATTTATAGATTAGCAGATGAAAATATTCAATGTACATTATCAATATCATTACATGCTACAACAAATGAAAAAAGAAGTAGTATGATGCCTGTAAATAATGCATTTCCAATAGAAGAATTATTACAAGCTTGTAAAGATTATATTGCGAAAACAAATAGAAGAATTTCATTTGAATATGCATTAGCAAAAGACAATAATGATAATTTAGAAGATGCAAAAGAATTAGTACATTTATTAAGAGGAATGATATGTCATGTAAATTTGATACCTATTAATAAAATAGAAAATGGAGCATATACTAAGAGTTCAAATGAAAATATAATTAAGTTTAGAGATTATCTAAATGACCATGGAATAGTAGCAACAATAAGAAGAGAGTTGGGTTCAGATATAGATGCAGCTTGTGGACAATTAAGAAGACAAAACCTACAATCATAATATGGAAAATTCGTGAAAATAATTGAAAAAAATTTTTATATATGATATAACTAAAAACATATAGAAAGATATGAGGTGAAATATGATAATTGCTTATGCAAAATCAGACGTTGGAAAAGTCAGAGAAATGAACCAAGATGCATATTATATATCTGATTCATCAAGTGAAGTAAAACTATACCTATTAGCAGATGGAATGGGTGGATATAAAGGCGGAGAAATTGCAAGTAATTTAGCAATAAAATGCACAAAAAATTATATTGAAAACAATTTCAAAGAAACACCAAAAGACAGAGAAAGTCTTATACAACTAATAGCAAGTAGTATGGAATATGCCAATATGGTGGTATATGAAAAATCAAGAGAAAATAAAGAATATGAAGGAATGGGTACTACTTTAGAAGTTTGCTTAATATATAATAATAAGGCATATATTGGGCACATAGGCGATAGCAGAATATATAGAATAAGAAAGACATTTATAAGAAAATTAACAACAGATCATAGTTATGTTCAAAAATTAGTAAAAGATGGAACAATAACAAAAGAAGAAGCTGAAGTACATCCAAAGAAAAATATGCTATTAAAAGCATTAGGATGTAATGCATTTGTTGAACCAGATGTAGCAGTTAAAGGATTTCTAAAAGAAGATATCTTATTAATCTCATCAGATGGACTTACAAATATGGTAAAACAAGATGATATCTTTCAAATAGCAACAGGAAATATTGAAAAAGCACCACAAAGGCTAGTAGACTTAGCAAATGAAAATGGTGGAATGGATAATATAACAGTTGTAATTATTAAAAACATATAATAAAAAAATTATAAGAAAAGTGTGGTTTTGCCACATTTTCTTCACCCGATTTGAATTTTCGAGTTTCAAAAGAAAAATCAATGGGTTAGCTAAAAACCTAGGAAGGATTTAAAAATCATGGATTTAAAAGGAAGATTATTAGCAAACAGATATGAAATATTAGAAAAAATAGGCAGTGGAGGAATGGCAACAGTATACAAGGCAAAATGTCATGTATTAAATAGATATGTAGCAATAAAAATATTAAGAGATGAATTTACAACAGATGAAGAATTTGTTAAAAGATTTGAAGTTGAAGCACAATCTGCAGCAAGTATAACACATCCAAATATTGTTTCTGTGTATGATGTAGGTGTTGATGGAAATTTACATTATATTGTAATGGAATTAGTAAAAGGTAAGACATTAAAAGATATAATTGTAGAAGAAAAAGGACCACTTCCATGGAAATGGTCAGTAAATATAGCAATTCAAATTGCATCAGCATTAGAAACAGCACATAAAAATCATATTATACATAGAGATATAAAACCACATAATATAATAATAACAGAAGATGGAGTTGCAAAAGTAACAGACTTTGGAATTGCAAAAGCAGTATCAAACTCAACAATTACAGCATTTGGAACAACTATTGGATCAGTACATTATTTTTCACCAGAACATGCACGTGGAGGATTTACAGACGAAAAATCTGATATATATTCTTTAGGTGTTGTTATGTATGAAATGTTAACAGGAAGAGTACCATTTGATGCAGATACACCAGTATCAGTGGCATTAAAACATATGCAAGAAGAGCCAATTGCAGCAATTGTTGCAAATCCAAATATTCCAATTGCAGTAAATGATATAATAATGAAATCATTAAAGAAAGATCCAAACTTACGTTATCAAAGTGCAACTGCAATGTTAATAGATTTAAAAAGAGCATTAAAAGAACCACAAGGAAATTTTGTAGATAATAATGAATATGTAGATGCCCCAACACAAAGAATATCAACAATTCAAGATGATAATAGAGGACCAAAAGCAACTGCAAAGAAAAAGGAAAATAAATTTGTTGCATTTGTAAAAAAACATAAAGTATTATCAACAATTGTTGGACTAATATTATTATTTGTATTAAGTTTAGGAACAACTTTAGGAATAGCAAATGCTACAAGAACAAAAGATGTGGCAATTCCTAATTTAGTTGGAAAAACAGTAGATGAAGCCAAAAAATTAGTTCAAGATAGTAAATTAGTATATTCAGAAGGAGAAGCTGAATATAGTGCAGATGTAGAAGCAGGAAAAATAATTTCACAAAATCCAAAATATACTCAAAATGGAACAGTAAAAGAAAAATCTGAAATTAAAGTAATAGTAAGCTTAGGAACAGAAAAAACTAAAGTTCCAAAATTTGTAGGAACAACAAAAGAAGAAGCTGAAAAATCTGCAAAAGATGCTAAATTAAAACTTGAATTTGTAGAAGAAACAAGTAAAACAATCGAATCAGGATATATTACAAAACAAGAAACAGATGAAGGAACAGAAGTAAATGCTGGAGATACAGTAAAAGTATATATAAGCATTGGAACTGGAATAAAACAAGTTGTTGTAACATCAGTATTACAAAAAGATGTAGAAACAGCAAAAAAATCTTTAGAAGAAAAAGGTTTAGTTGTTGAAATCGAATATACTGAAGATAAAACAAAAGACAATGGAGTTGTTTTAAAACAAAGTATAAAATCTGGTGAAACAGTTGATGAAGGTTCAACAATAACTTTAACAGTAAATAAAATTGCTGAAACAAAAACAGGAACAGTAACAATAAATGTAAAATCAATAACAGGATATCAAGATAAAATTAAAAAGCCAGTTACAGAAAGTGTAAAAGGTGAAACAACAAGTACAACTATCCAAAAAGAGGTTGAAGTTGATAATACACCAAATACAATTCAATTAAAGGTAACTGTTGATGGCGAAACTGTTACAGATGAAAAAGTAAAAGAAAATGTTACAGATAAACAAGTTAGTGTTAGTGGAAAAGGAAATGTTACAATAAAAGTATATATTGATGGCATTTTGAAGAAAACTGTTGATATGAACTTGAATAATACAGATAAATTAACAATTGAATAAAATGATAAAAACTCTCATTAATTTTGGGAGTTTTTTATTATATATTTTATAATTCTCCAAAATATGATACAATATATATGTTATAAAAAAGAAAAGGAGAAAAGCAAATAAATAATGCAAGGAAAAATAATAGGAAATATATCAAATGTATATAAAATAAAAACAGAAAGCAAAGAATATAATGCGTATGCAAGAGGAAAATTAAAAAATAATGAAATAACACCATTAGTAGGAGACAATGTAGAAATACAAGTAACAGATGAAGAAAAATCAGAAGCTATTATAGAAAAAGTAGAACAAAGAAAAAACGAAATAAAAAGGCCTAAAATATCAAATATAGATCAAATAATATTTGTAATATCAACAAAACATCCAAAACCAGATTTATTAATGTTAGACAAACAATTAGCATATGCAGAAAAATTAGGAATAAATGCAATAATAATTATTAATAAAATAGATTTACAAGACAGTTATATAGAGATAAAAGAAGAATATTCTAAAGTTGGATATAAAGTAATTGTAACAAGTGCAAAAGAAAATAAAGGAATTGAAGAAGTAAAAGAAATATTAAAAAATAAAGTAAGCGTATTTTCAGGAAATTCAGGAGTTGGAAAATCAAGTCTAATAAATGCAATATTTAATACAGATAAAACACAAGAAGGAGAAGTAAGCAAGAAAAATAAAAAAGGTAAAAATACAACAACAGACACTAAATTATATGGAATTGAAGAAAATACATATATTGCAGATACACCAGGATTTTCAAGTTTTGAAATAAATGAAATAGAAAGTTCAGAATTAGATAAATATTTTATAGAAATTGAGAAAGAATTAGGAAATTGCGAATTCGTTGGTTGTACACATATAAAAGAAGAAAAATGTGGAGTGAAACAAGCTGTACAAAATAGAAAAATATCACAAGGTAGATATGAAAGATTTTGTGAGATATATAATGAATTAAAAGATAAAGAGAAATATAAATGGAAATAAAGACTATTTCAAATTGAAATGGTCTTTTTTCTTGTAGATGTAACTTTTTTCTGATAAGATTGTATAAGAGATAGAAAAAGGAGGATTCAAGATGCAAGAGAAAACAGACAAAGAACTATACAAAGAGTTTCTATTAGGTAATAATAAAAGTTTTGAAGAAATAGTAAAAAGACATAAAAATTCAATTATATATTTTATACAAAGATATACCAAAAGCATAGATATAGCAGAAGATTTAGCACAAGATGTATTTTTATATGTATTAATTCATAAGAAAAATTACAGATTTGAATATTCTTTAAAAACATATCTTTATACAATAGCAAAATCAAAAGCGTTAAATTATATAAAAAGAGAAAAAAGAATTGTAGCAATAGACGAGAAAGAATATGAGAATATTAAAGATGTTGAAGAACTAGAGGAAAAAGTATTTAAAAATGAAAGAGCAGAAAATTTAAAAAATGCAATTCAAAAGCTAAAATTAGAATATCAAAATGCAATATATTTAGCAGATATAGAAGAATTGAGTTATAAAGAAATAGGTCATATATTAAATAAAACAACATCAAATGTAAAAATATTGATATATAGAGCAAGAAGAGCATTAGAAAAAATAATATTAGAGGAGGGATATAAATATGAAAACTGATAAGCAATTTATAGATGAAATTTATAAAAAATATGATGAATATCAAAAAGAAGAAAAAATAAAAAGACAAAAAGTAATGAAGAGAATAATAAATATAGCAGCAGTTTTTGTTGTTGCATTATCATCAGTAGTAGTATTTTCACAGAAGAAAACTCCTAAAGTATTGCAAGAAATGAAAAAAGAAGATGTTGCTAAAATTGATTTAGAAACTGTTGGAAATTTTGAGAATTTTTATAATATTATAAAAAGTAAAAATTCTACAAATGGAGAAACTAAATATTCATTTAATTTACAAGAGAGTATAACAGATGTAGCTAAATCAGACATGTTAGAAACTAGATCAAATACAAATATCCAAGTTGAAAATGTTGATGAAGGAGATATTGTAAAAACAGATGATAAATATATTTATTATTTAAGTAAACAAAGACTTATAATAATAAATGCTGAGAATGCAGAAACATCAGGAAAAATAGCAGAAATAAATTTTAAGGAAGAAAATTTTTATCCTATAGAAATATATGTACAAAATAATAAATTAGCTTTAATAGGAAATATAGCATATAATGAAAATTTAAAAATGAGTACAGAAATGCAAGATATTAGTGAAGCGCCAAAGTCAAAAACAGGAATTATAATATATGATATTACAGATAGAAGTAATCCAAAAGAAATAAGAAATGTTATGATAGAAGGAAGTTATATAACATCAATGTCAAGAATGATAGATGAAAATATATATTTTGCTGTAAGTGAAAACATATATGGATATGATATTAGTTGTAAAAGTATAGAAGAATTAAATGAAAATGATTATATGCCTAAATATACTGATACAGCAATATCTAATGAAGAAAAATGTATTAGTTATGACAAAATTTATAATTTAGATGAAACAGAAGATGCAAATTATTTAATATTAGTAGGTATTAACATTAATGGAGATAATGAAGCAGATATTCAAACATTTTTAGGAGCAGGAACATATTTATATTCATCAGAAAAAAATATGTATATTGCAACAAATGAGGTTGAATATGATGAAAATTATAAAGTTATTAATACTAAAACAAAATTAATGAAATTTGAATTAAATAATGGAAAAATTATATATAAAGCTAAAGGTAAGGTTGAAGGAAGCGTAAATAACCAATTCTCAATGGATGAGAATGGTGATAATTTTAGAATTGCAACAACTATAGGAGAAATATGGTCAAATCAAAATACAAGTAATAATTTATATGTGTTAAATGACAAGTTAGAAGAAATAGGAAAAATTGAAGGATTAGCAGAAGGAGAAAAAATATATTCAGTAAGATATATGGGAAGTAAAGCATATGTGGTAACATTTAAACAAACAGATCCATTCTGGGTAATTGATTTATCAGATGCAACAAATCCACAAATTTTAGGAGAAGTACAACTTCCTGGATATAGCGTATATTTACATCCATATGATGAAAAACATATAATAGGATTTGGATATGATACAAAAGAAAATGGAACCAGAGTAACAAATAATGGACTTAAATTAGTAATGTTTGATGTTTCAGATTTTACAAATCCACAAGTAGTATTTCAAATAGCTGTTGGAGATAGTAAATACACATATTCAGAATTATTATATAACCATAAATCAGCAATATTTTCAAAAGAAAAAGGAATTATGGCATTTCCAATAAATTCATCATCTGGTTTAAAAACTAATTCGAGAGCAGTTATTTATAAAATTGACTTAGAAAATGGTTTTTCATTACAAGGTGAGATTGGAACTATAAGCAATAATTATGAAGAAGAAGTTAGAAGAATTGTATTTGTTAACGGAAATTATTATACTTTATCATATTCACAAGTTAGAGTTGCTGATATGGATTCATTAAATGTTTTTAAAATTATTGATATATAAATAAAAATTCAATTTTTTTATGATTGATTTTATTTTATAATTTTATGCAAAGAAAGATTAGTTATATTTCAAACTAATCTTTCTTTGTTTTAAGTATTTTCTTTTTCAACCAAATAAATCATTCCTAATATTGTAAGTTGAAAATTATTATGGATTCGGTACTGTTTCCTTAAGTCATAAAATTCACCACATTGTGTGCTAGTACAAACTTCCCCTTCCAATATCATACAAACAACAGCGATAACTTCAGCATATTTATTAAAATCTATATCTAAATGATTATGATTTAATAAAGCATATAGAGAAGTTATATCAATTCCGTAATTCATATTTCTATGGAGCTTATACATTGCACATATAATTTCAAGATAAAATTTATATCTTTGACTTAAATCGAATTCCATCTTGAATTTTGAATAGATATTTCTAGCATCTTCATATCCAAATCGAGAATCATAAAAATCTGCTTCGTAAGACTCAATATTACCTTGATTTTTTTGAAGATATACTTCAACTTTTTTTCTGAATTTTTCTTCTTCTTCCATCCATTTTTTTTCAATACAATCAGAAAACATCTTAAGAAGTTGTTCTTTGGACATTTCGCAAGAATATGCTTTATCAAGTAAATCTTGTGTCATCTCTTCCATAGGTATAGTATTTGGGTGTTTTCTTTTCATAAGTTTGCTCCTCCCTTAAAATTATTTGTTGTTACAAAATATGCCATTTCTAAAAGGAGATATTATTTTAGCTTTTGCTAAAAACTTTTGGTATTATATCATGGATTTTTATATTTGTCAGTAGTTTTATTATAATTCAAGATATATTAGACATCTTTGGAATTCATTTATTACAAAAAATCAACCAGATTTATTTTCTGATTGATTTTTATTTCTGTGGTGCGCCCGGAGGGATTCGAACCCCCGATCTCAAAGTTCGTAGCCTTGCATTCTATCCAGCTAAACTACGAGCGCATTTATAATACTTTTATATTATACGATGTTTTTTTAGTTTTTTCAAGAGAATTATGGAAAATATTTAAAATTCTGATGTCATTAATTAATGAGAGGAAAACTCTTTCTTTTTAGTTTTTACATAGATTAACATACAACAAAAAAGAGAGAGCAATGTATTGATCTCTCTTTATAAGTTTAGGATATTTTTTGTAATATTGTAAATATAATTTCTTTTGTTGTTGGTTTGTCTAATAGTGAATAACCAAAATATGTAGAAAGTTTATCTTTATCAATTGTACGATACATTTGACCAATTGCCTGAAAAATATTTGCTTTTATTAAAACTTGGCTTTTATTATATTTTTTGGCAAGAATAGGATAAATATGTTTACTAAAATTAATATTATATAATGTGTCTGATAAATAACATTCATATGTACAATCATATAAATATCTAGTTCCAATATATGAAAAATCAAAACCTAAATATTCTAATTCAGAAGAGATTTTTTCTTTTATAGAATTTTTTAAGCTAATGTCTTGCTTTTCTTTTGATAGTTCACGAACTTTATCTATAAAAGAATTTATATTGTCTATTTTTGAACTATATGTAAATACGCTTTTTTTGTTTATTACTTGGTTTAGTAAATCAATTTCATTTGTAAGTACTATAATTGAGGCATAATATTGTGAGAGATTATTTCCTTCTATATAATTTATAATATCTATTCCACTTATATCTGGAAGTTTCAAATCTAGTATTATAATATCGATTTTTTCTTTTTTTAATATTTCTAATGCTTTTTTTCCAGTATCTACAATACTATATAAACGTATATTATTTAATTCTTTGCATATAGAGTTTACTAAAAAATGTGAATAAATTAAGTTGTCTTCAATGATTAATAAGTTTTGCATATATTTTCCTTTCTCAAATAATTAACATGATTATATAACAATTAAGTTAATAAATAAAGTTAAAATAACATTTTTATAGATATTTTTCTTCTATATATTTTTTTATAATAGAATTATTTGTTCCATAATATTTTTGTATAAGTTTTACTAATTCTGGAGTAGATATTTCTTTATAAGCATAGTTTTCAAGTAATTCGTTCATAAAACTATTAATTTTTGAAGTTCCATATTTTTCTTCAAGTTTATTATAAAATGATGCACCATAAAAATACATTGCAGTTGAATAATCTGAATCATTTTCAAATTCGTTATATGGTTGTGTAATTATTCCTGTGTATTGATCTAAACCTGGATTTGTTAAATATGTAGTAATACTTTCATCAATCCATGCACTTGTATATTGATTATTTCCAATAATGTTATAAAACCATTGATGAATTATTTCATGAATTGATGAGCCAACACCTTCTGCACTAGTAGATATTAAAATTACTTGAGGATATTCCATTCCTAACATTTCCATTTCACATTCTACAATACTGAATTGTTTATATGGATATTTGCCAAGACGAGAGTCCATTTTTGTAAATGTCTCTGTTGCTAAATTTAGGGCTTCATTTGCTTTTTCGATTTCTCCTTTGTGAAAGTAACAGTTAATTTTTATATTGTCTACATCTTTTGAAAAGATTTCATAATTTTCTCCAGCAACAATTACAAAATCTCTTACAACATTAGCTGTATATTTATATTTGATGAGATTATCATTTATGTTTGTAATTTCAGTATTATCTCCAGTTGCAATTAAAGTATAAGATTTTGGAATAGTTACAGTAACATCATAATTAGCCATTTTAGAATAGAAACATTCTCCAACTGCAAAATATGGATAATATTGAAATTTTCCATTCTCATATGGACATAATATAGGAATACAATTTGCTAAATAAAAATCTTTACTGTTGTTATTAATTGTTTGATATCCATATCTGGCATTAAGATTAGGAACATAAGCTTTATAATCAAATGAAATTGATGTTAATTCATTTGGGAGTAAAGGTGATGCTAGTTTTACTGAAAATACAGTAGGATCTTCATTTTTTATTAATTCTAGAGATGTATTAGTTTGTGTATCGTGTAAATTAGTAATTTCACTTACTTTTCCATTTTCTTTATCAGAAAATGCACTTGGATAATCTCTGAAATATATTTCATTCCAAGTGTCGTTTGAATCATTTATAACGTTTACTGTAAGATTTATATTATAACAGTTATTATCAACATCTAATATGAAATTTGCAATATAATTATTTTGTATTGTGACTTCTGGAGAGTTTTCATTCCATTGCACAGTTACAGTTTTGTTTGCAATTGGAATTTTTTCAAATTTAGTTGATGAATCTATAATTTTAGAACTTTTTTTATTAGTGTTGAATATTATTGATATTGTTATGATAAAAATTAATAGTGTAATAATTAATTTTATATTTTTATGTTTCATGTTTTCTCCTTTTATAAAATGTAAGCACTAATATAATTAGTGCTTACATAAACTATTTAAGAAGGCAGTTACTCAAGAAAATAAACTATTGAGCATTATAGTCAGAGATAGCGATATATCCTGTTTTAAGTTTTCCGGAATTGAGCGAATATCTGATGTAATAAAAATCATCTTCGACCTTCAACAAATCCGCTTTTTGATTTGAGACAGAACCATAAACACTATACAGTGTACTGGGACCTTGTCGAACATTAATTTTAGAAGAAATTGTCAATTCGCCACAAACGTTACCAAAAAGAGGAATATTAGAATCTTCTGCATATTGAATAGAAACATTTTGGGCGGGAACATACGCACGTTTTCTTCCATTAGAAGTGTCATATTCAATAAAATACCAATTACTTTCGGAAGCAAGAATTGCTACATATTCTCCGGAATTTACAGAACCACTTCTTTCATAAGTGGTTGTGTCAGGTCCATAATAAACAGAGGAATAACTTGTAACAATTCCCATGCAAGTAGAATATGTGTCGAACATAAAGCCGGTAAAGACATATCCTAACGTGGGTCCATTTGCGGTGCTGTATGAAATGAAATAGGAATTTCCGTCTTTACACAAAATCGTAAAAGTTTCGTTTGGAAAAATGTAATCTTTAATGTTTCCTTCAGATTGAATACTAGAATCGTATACGGGAAGGTTATCAAATACTGCTTTGGCGAGTCCACAGCAATTATTATATGCAGCATTTCCAATTAAGAAAGGAAATGTAGAAAGCAATAACAATAAAGCTAAGACTACTTTGAAATACCGGAATTTTGCATGATTTTTCTTCATAAGTATGCCTCCATAAAGATAAAAGTGATGCCTTCTTAAATAGTTTTTTCTAAATAATTATAAATTAATAATTAAAAATACATCTGTTTGAACACACTATATCATATAAAAAATTAAAAAACATAAAAGTAAAAAAAGATAAAAAAAATGTAAAAAAAATAAAAAAGAAAAATTTGATAAATTTTTAGAAAAAAATTGCCAAAAGAGTAAAAAAATGCTACAATAAAATAGTGTAATACTAAATGTAAATATAAAAGGATGTTAAGAGAATGGGGAATTTAACAAATGCCCAAAAATCAATTTGGGTAACTGAACAATATTACAAAGGAAGTAGCATAAACAATATTTGTGGTACAGCAGTTATACAAGAGAAAGTGGACTTTGAAAAATTGAAAGAGTCCATACAAATTGTGTGTAAAAAACATGATAATTTTTGGCTAGAGTTTAAGTTAAATGAAGGAAATGTTGAACAAGTGTTATCTGAAAAAAAAGAAATTCAGATAGACACTATTAATATTGCTGGCAAAAATCAGTTAGAATTAGAAAGAAACAAAATTGTAAAAACAAGATTTCAATTAGAAAATTCAAAATTATTTAAATTTTATATCTTTAAATTTATAGATGGAAAAGGGGCTTTCATGCTCAATATACACCATCTAATTTCAGACGCGTGGACATTAGCGCTTATTTGTAATGACATCATAAAAACATATTCAGAATTAATTCAAAATAAAGAAGTAGAAAAAAAGGCTATATATTCATATATAGACTATATTAAATCAGAACAACAATACCAAGAAAGTGAAAAATATAATAAAGATAAGCAATACTGGATAGAAAGATTTAAAACTATTCCAGAAGTTGCAACAATACCAGGAAGCATAAAAGGAGACATTGACGAAACAAATCCTGCAGGTGAAAGAAAAAAATATGAAATATCAAAAGAGAATGTAGAAAAGATAAAAAAATATTGTAAAGAAAATAAAATATCATTATATAATTTTTTTATGGCTATTTATGCAATATATATAGGAGAAGTATCAAATTTAGATGAATTTACTATAGGTACACCTATTTTAAACAGAACAAATTATAAAGAAAAAAATGCAGCTGGTATGTTTATAAATATGGCTCCATTTAGAATTAATATTAATGAAGATATAGAATTTAAACAATTCATAAAAAACATAGCAAGAGATTCTATGGATATGTTAAAACATCAAAAATATTCATATCAATGTTTGCTAGAAGAATTAAGAAAAGAAAATAAAAGTATTCCAAATTTATATAATATTTTATTATCATATCAAATAACAAATGCAAAGCAAAATGAAGGAACTATTGAATATGAAACAGAATGGACATTTAATGGTTATTGTGCAGATAATATAGATATTCAAATATATGACCTAAATGATACTGGAAATTTGAATATAGCATATGATTATAAGACAAGTATTTATAAAGTAGAAGATATTAAAAATATACATAGAAGAATATTAAATATTATAAAACAAGTAGTATCAAAAGAAGAGATAAAACTTAGTGAAATTGATATTGTTACACCTGAAGAAAAGGAAAAATTACTTGTAGAATTTAATAAAACAGAATTAAAATATGATGAAAACATACCTTTTATAAAATATTTTGAAAAACAAGTAGAAAAAACACCAGATGATATAGCAATTGTTTTTGAAGATAAAGAAATGACATATAGAGAATTAAATGAGAGAGCAAATAGTTTAGCATATAAATTAAGAGAAAATGAAGTAACTAATAATACTGTTGTAGGTATATTATTAGAACGTTCATTTGAAATGTTAATATCAATGTTAGCAGTATTAAAATCAGGAGGATGTTATATTCCAATTGCACCAGATTATCCAAAAGATAGAATAGAATATATGCTTGAAGATAGTGAAGCAACAATAATATTAACAAGTCAAAATAGAAGAAATTTAGCAGATAAAAAACTTATTAATGTAAAAGATGAGAGAATATATGAAAATCATAAAGAAAATTTAGAAAATATTTCTAAACCAGAAGATTTATCATATTTAATATATACATCAGGTTCAACAGGTACTCCAAAAGGGGTAATGTTGAAACAAAAAAATTTAAGCAATTTTTACAATTCAATGAAAAATATAATTGAATATTTAAAAGATGGAAAAAATCATAAAATCCTTTCAATTACAACAGTTTCATTTGATATATTTGGATTTGAAACATTAATGTCATTAACAAGAGGATTAACAGTATATTTAACGAGTGAAAATGGTCAAAAAATGACATCAAAAATAGAAAGAATTGTAAAAGACAGCAATGTTGAAATAATGCAAACAACACCATCTGTAATGAAATTTCATTTGGAAAATTTGAATGATGAAAATAGTTTAAAAAGTTTGAAATATATAATGTTAGCAGGTGAGCCTTTAACAAAAACATTGGTAGATAGAATTAAACAAATAATTCCAAATGTAACAATTTATAATGGATATGGACCATCTGAAACAACAATATTTTCAACAATAGGAAATGCAACAAATCAAGAAGAAATTACAATAGGAAGACCTATTAATAATACACAAATATATATCTTAAATAAAAATAAAAAAGTGATGCCACAAGGTACAATAGGAGAATTATATATTTCAGGAGATGGTGTTGGAAAAGGATATATGAATAAGGAGCAACAAACAAATGCGAGCTTTATAATAAATCCATTTATAGATGGAAAAGTTATGTATAAAGTAGGAGATTTAGGTGCTTTTGATGATAAAGGGGAAATTACTTGTTATGGAAGAATCGACAATCAAGTAAAAATAAGAGGATTAAGAATAGAACTACAAGAAATTGAAAAAAGAATGCAATCTGTTTATAATATTCATGATTGTGTTGTTGTAAAAAAAGTTGTAAAAGAAAAAGACGCATTATGTGCATATTATGTGGAAAGAGGTCATGTATCTAAAACAGTTTTGAAAACAGTTTTATATTCAAAATTGCCAGAATATATGGTTCCACAATATTTTGTAAAAATGGAACAATTACCACATACACCAAATGGAAAAGTTGATAGAAAAGCTTTGCCAGATCCTGTTATTGATGAGAATGAACTTGAAATTGTAAAACCTAGAAATGAAATTGATAAAGAATTAATAAAAATAATAGAAAAAATGTTACAAGTTGATAAAGTTGGAATTAATAATACTTTATTAGAACTTGGAGGAGATTCTTTAACAGCAATTACATTAACAACAAAGGTTTTATCAAAATTTAATGTACAATTAAATATAAAAGATATATTGTCAAATTATACAATAAAAGATATGTCAGACTATATAGCAGAAAATCAAACAAAAGATATATCAAAAATAAAGATAGAAAGAATCAAAGAACAAGATTATTATCCATTATCATCTGCTCAAAAGAGAATATATTATAATTGTAAAATGATTGGTGAAGATAATATTGTTTATAATATGCCTGGTGGAATTACTGTTGATGAAGTTTTAGATATTGAAAAAATAAAAGAAGTATTTTACAAAATAATTAAAAGACATGAAATATTAAGAACAATATTAATTCAACAAAATGATGAAATTGTTCAAAAAGTATGTAAAGAAATAAACTTTAATATACCAGTATATTTTAACCAAGAAAAAGAAATTGATTCAATTATAAAAAACTTTTCAAAGCCATTTAAATTAGAAAATGAAGTTTTGATAAGAGTAGAAGTACATTATATTGATAATAAAAAAACAATGTTATTAGTTGATTCACATCATATTATAATGGATGGAATGTCGTTAAACAATTTAATAATAGAATTTAATAGATTATATAATGGTGCTGATTTAAAACGTTTGCCAATACAATATAGAGATTATACTATGTGGGAAAATAATTATAATAAAAGTAATGAAATTTTAGAACATGAAAGATATTGGGTAAATAAATTTGAAGATTGTGAATTCCCACCATTAAATTTACCTTATGATTATAAAGTGTCAGCAATTAGAAGCTATGAAGGAAACACTATAACAAATGTTATTGATGAGAAAATATTTAGAAAAATAGAAAAATATGCAAAGAAAATAGGAATGTCTTCATATATGCTATTTGTTTCAACATTTTTAATATTATTGCATAGATATACTGGACAAGATGAGATTATTTTAGGTAGTCCAGTTGCTAATAGAAACCAAAAAGAAACTAAAAGAATGATGGGAGTATTAGTAAATAATATTGTAATAAGAAGTAAATTAAATGAAGATGAAACAATTAATGAATTTTTTGAAAAGATGAAAGAACAAATATTAAGTGATATATCGAATCAACCATATCCATTTGATATGTTAATAAAAAAATTAAATATAAAAGTTGATAATTCAAGAAATCCTATGTTTGATGTAATGTTTACATATCAAAACAAAGAAGAAAATACAGTACAATTAAGTGGAAAAAGTGTAAATGTTTTAGAATTAGATAATAATATTTCAAAATTTAATTTATCAATAGAAGTAAAACCTAAAATGCATACAATAAATGTTGAATATTGTACAAAATTATTTAAAAAAGAGACGATTGAAAATTTATTTGAACATTATTTATATATGTTAACAGATATTATAGAAAATGTTGACGCAAAAATAAAGGATATAGATATAATAACTCCAAAAGAAAATAAACTTCTTGAAAAATTTAACGCAACAGATGGAGAAATAAATAATGACACAACAGCATATCTTATTGAAAAACAAGTTGATGAAAATCCAAATAATATTGCTGTTATATGTGAAGATAAAGTTTTAACATATAAACAACTTGATGATAAGGCAAATTCTTTAGCAAATTATTTAATTAAAATTGGTGTAAAGAGTAATGACATAGTATGTATTATGACAAATAGGTCATTGGAAACTATTGTAGCAATGTATGCAGTACTGAAAGCTGGTGGTGCATTCTTAAATGTTGATCCTACATATCCTGTAGATAGGACAAAATATTATATAGAGAGTAGTAGGTCACAATATGTATTAACGCAAAAAGAATTAAAAGATAGAGTAAAAGAAATACCAAATTGTATTGAAATTGATTTAGACAATAATATTTATCAAGAAAATAAAGATAGACCTAAAGTTAATATTAAAATGGAAGATTTATCATATATCATATACACATCAGGTTCAACAGGAGTTCCCAAAGGAGTAATGTTAAATCAAGTGGGTTTAACTAATATGGCAAAAGCAATGACAAAAGCATTAGATTATTTACATGACGGAAAAGTACATACATTGCTATCAGTAACTTCAACACCTTTTGATATATTTGTTTATGAAATAATAGTTTCATTAACACATGGTCAAAGAATTGTAATGGCAAATAATGCTGAACATAGAAATCCAAAATTATTAGAAAAATTAATGGAAAAGTATAATACAGATGTAATGACAGTTACACCAAGTTTAATGAAAATAGTATATGATAATAGAAGTGAAAATTCACCATTAAGATTAGTAAAAAATATGGTATTTGGTGGAGAGCCATTGCCTGAAAAATTTGTAAAAGATTTGAAAGCTTTAGCAGATGATATAACAGTATTTAATATATATGGACCAAGTGAAATAACAGTATTATCAAATGTACAAAATTTGAATGGAGAACCAGAAATTACAACAGGCCCACCAATAATGAATACACAAATACATATATTAGATAAAAATTTGAATAGAGTTCCAATTGGTGTAGTTGGTGAAATATATATATCTGGAATACAGGTTGGAGTTGGATATTTAGGAAAAGAAGAACTTACAAATCAAAAATTTCTTCAAAATAAATTTGGAAAAGGAAGAATGTATAAATCTGGTGATATAGGAAGATGGACATTTGAAGGAAAGATTCAATGTTTGGGAAGAATTGATCATCAAATAAAATTAAGAGGATTAAGAATAGAACTTGGAGAAATTGAAAATAAAATGGAACAATATCCTGGTGTATCTGCAGCAATAGTTAATAAAATAACGATAAATGATAAAGACTCATTATGTGGATATTATGTTACAGATGGTACAAGTAATATTAGTGAATTAGAAATAAAAAGTTACTTAAAAAAATATTTACCACAATATATGGTTCCAAGTTATATAGTACATCTTGAAAAAATGCCATATACAATTAATAGAAAAATAGATAGAAAAGCATTACCTATGCCTAATATTGAGGAAGAGAATTTTAAAGAAGAAGAACCAGATAAATATGATAATGATGAATTGAAATTACTACAAATCTGGAAAAATATACTACATTTAGATAAAATCAATTTAAATGATAATTTCTTTGATATAGGAGGAGATTCAATTTCTGCAATAAAAATGCAAATAGAAGCACTAAAATATAACTTCAATTTTGAGTATGCAGATATATTCAAATATCCTACCATTAAAGAATTAGCATCAAAAAAGAGATATAATAAGAATAATAATATCCAAAAATATGATTATTCAGAAATAAATAAAATATTAAAAAGAAATAATTTAGAAAATTTAAAAAAGATTCAAAAATATAATGTAAAAGATGTATTACTTATCGGAGGAACTGGATATTTAGGAATACATATATTATATGAATATTTGAAATATGAAAATGGAAAAATCTATTGTTTAGTAAGGAGAAAAAATAATGAAGAACCATTAATTAGACTTCAACAAAAAATTGCATTTTATTTTGGAAATGATTATTATGAAAAAAATAAAGATAGAATTCAAGTTGTCGAAGGGGATATAGTTGAAGAAAATTTAGCAATTAATTCAAAAGATTATGAAATTCTAAAAAATAATATAACAACAGTAATAAATGCAGGAGCACTAGTAAAACATTTTGGAATTTCAAAATTATTTAATGATATAAATGTAAAAGGAACAGAAAATGTAGTTGAATTTTGTAAAAAAGAAAATAAAAGATTAATACATATTTCAACTATTAGTGTATCAGGAAATGGAGAAAAAGAAGAAACAGTAGAAGAAACAACAGAAAATATAAATAGTAAGAAAATCTTTAAAGAAAGTGATTTATATATAGGGCAAAATATATCAGGAATATATACTATAACTAAGTTTGAATCGGAAAAAATAGTATTAAAAGCTATAAAAAGTGGATTAAATGCACAAATATTAAGGATGGGAAATATTACTAATAGATATAGTGATGGCGTTTTTCAACAAAATGTTGAAGAAAATGCTTTTGCAAAAAGACTAAAATCTTTTATTGAACTTGGAATGTTTCCCCAATATTTGTTAGATCATGCTATTGAACTTGGACCAGTTGATTTATGTGCAGAAGCAGTTATAAAAATATTAGAATATGATAGTAATTGTAATGTTCTACATATTTATAATTCTAAATTGTTACCAATAAAATTATTGGTAAATACAATGAAAGAATTGGGAATAAATATTGAAGCTGTAGATGATGAAACAATGTCAAGAAAATTAAAAGAAATTTTAAATGATAACTTTAAAAAAGAAATTTTATCTGGTATAATACATGACATAGATTCAAAAAAGAGATTAATATATACATCAAACATAAGAGTCTCATATGATTTTTCAGAAAAATATTTAGAAAAAATAGGTTTTTCTTGGAAAAATATAGATAGAGAATACATATTAAAATATATGAATTACTTTAAAGGAATAGGATTTATAGAATACTAAAGGAGAAAAAACAAATGAAATTAATTAATACAGAATTTATATTACTTATTATATCTACACTTTCTATATTAGTATTAATGTATACTATTATAAAAAGGAAACCATTATCTCAATTACAACATGCATTTGCATCTGTTTTAGGAACAGTTTTAATAATAAGTATAGGTGTAATCTTGCAATTAGTTTTCACAACATTTGGAAATGTTGAACCAATTATTTTTGAAAACTTTATATATATAGGAACATGTTTTTTACCGGTTGCATTGTTTTTTGTAGCAATAATATTTAAAAACACAAAAATTAGGTTTAAGAAAAAATATTTATTATTATTTATAATACCGTTACTTACATTAGCGGTATTATATACTAATAAATATCATAATTTATTTTATAAAGTATATTCAACAAATTTAAATGAAATGGTATATGGACCATATTTTTATATTCATACAATATATACATATGGATTATTATTTGTTAGTATAGGAATAATGATATATGGAACATTAAAAAATTCTGGAGCCTTTTCAAAACAAACAATGTTAATAATTATAGGAACAATGTTTCCAATAGTTGTTAATGTATTAGGAACATTAAAGATATATAATATGAATGTTTGTTTAACTCCAATAAGTTTTTCAATAGCTGTAATTTTCTATACATTTGCCATAATGAAATTTAACTTTTTAAAGATTACGCCAATAGCTTTACAAAAAATAGTTGATAGAATATCTGATGGATATGTAGTTTTGGATGAAAATAATGCAATTACAGATTTTAATAAAACATTTTTAGATATATTTAAACTAAGTCCAGAAGATATAAGAAGTAAAAATTTTATAAAATTTTTACAACAAAAAGATATATCAAGCCAAGCAATTTCTAAAATTAATCAATCGATAAAAAGAGCTAATGATACAGAAACAACAGTATCATTTGAACAGCAATTTGTAAAAATAAGAAAATATTTTAAAATAGAAATAACACCTATAAATTCAGACAATAATTCATTAGGAACATTATTTTTATTAAAAGATATAACACAACATAAAGAAGATATGGAGACAATAAAAAATAATCAAGATATCTTAATGGAAAGAGAACGTTTAGCAGGGTTAGGACAATTAATAGGAGGAATAGCACATAACTTAAAAACACCTATTATGTCTATAGCTGGTGCAACACAAGGATTAGAAAATTTAATAAAAGAATATGATGAATCAATAGATGACCCACTTGTAAATTCACAAGACCATCATGATATTGCAAGAGATATGGAAGAATGGATACCAAAAATAAGAGCACATCTTGAATATATGTCAGATATTATTACAACAGTAAAAGGTCAAGCTGTAGCATCTTTATCAGAAAATGACACAGAAGAATTTACTGTAATGGAATTAATAAAAAGAGTAAATATATTAATGAAACATGAATTAAAGAATGCATATATTTATTTAAATGTATTGATGAAAATAGATGAAAATCAAATAATTCATGGAAATGTAAATGTTCTTGTACAAGTTGTTAATAACATGATTTCAAATGCAATACAAGCCTATGATGGAAAACATGATCAAAATATTCAATTAGAAATTAGTAAAGATTCTGGAAATGTTATATTTTCAGTAACAGATTTTGCAGGAGGACTTCCAAAAGAAGTACAAGATAGATTATTCAAAGAAATGGTTACAACAAAAGGAAAAAATGGTACAGGACTTGGATTGTATATGTCTTATTCAAATATCAAAGCACATTTTGGTGGAGATATTACATATAAAACAGAAGATGGAAAAGGTACAACATTTAATGTTATAATACCTATAAATAGACAATAATTTTAGTTGATATAGCCTGACAGACTATATCTCACAAATAGAGTGATAAAATTTTATACAAAAAGGAGAATAGGGCAAATGAGAAAAGCATTACAAAATCAAATGAGTGGTGAAAGAAGATATAGAATAATCGGAGTAGATGATGAAGAAGGAATACTTGATTCTTTAACAGTGCTTTTTGATAATTCTGAATATGAATTTTATGGTGCACAAGACCCAGTAGAGGCAATTGAATTAGTAAAAAAAGAACATTTTGATTTAATGTTATTAGATTTTATGATGACACCTTTACATGGAGATGAAGTTGTAGAAGAAATAAGAAAATTTAACAAAGAATTATATATATTATTATTAACAGGTCATAAAGATATGGCTCCACCATTAGAGACTATTAAGAGACTTGATATTCAAGGATATTGTGAAAAAAGCGATAAATTTGATCAATTACTTTTATTAGTTGAATCAGGAGTAAAATCTGTTAAACAAATGGAAGAAATAAAAAGAATGAATGAAGAACTTAGAAAATCAAATGAGCGAATTGAAAAAGCTTATTTAGATATGGTTCAAACATTAAGATATACTGTAGAAGCAAAAGATTCTTATACAAGAGGTCATTCTGATAGAGTTTCAGAATATTCAGTTCTAATTGGTAGAAAATTAGGTTTGCAAGAAGAACAAATTAAAACATTAAGAATTGGTGGATTATTCCATGATATTGGAAAAATTGGTATACCGGACAGTATATTATTAAAACCAGGTAGACTTACAGATGAAGAATATACTCAAATAAAAGCACATCCTGGAATAGGAGCACATATATTAGGTTCTGCAGATATTTTCAAAGATATTATTCCAATAGTAAAACATCATCATGAAAAATATGATGGAACAGGATATCCTGGAATGTTAAAAGGTGAAGAAATACCATATTTAGCAAGAATTGCAGCTGTTGCGGATACATTTGATGCTATGACAAGTAGAAGAAGTTACAGAGGTCCAATTGATATTGAACATGTAAAAGATGAAATAAAAAGATGTGAAGGGACACAATTTGATCCTCAAGTAGCAGAAGCCTTTCTTGAGATTTTGAATAATAATTATGAGAAAATACAAGAAATACAAAATAAATATGTTAGTGAATAAAATAAAAAAAACAGGATTTAGATTTTTCTAAGTCCTGTTTTTTTTTTATATACTAGGAAAGTTCTATGAACTTCCTAGTATATAAAAGCTACAATCGTTAGCCCTTTGAGATTTTCTCCTTTTAGTCGAAAACTCAAATCGGGCGAGAACAAACTATGATATTTTCATAGAAAGACCAACTTTTTTACGTTCTTGATCAATTTTTATAACTTTAACTTTTACAATATCTCCAACAGAAACAATTTCAGAAGGTGATTTAACATATGAATCACTCATTTCAGAAATATGAACAAGTCCATCATATTTTACACCAATGTCAACAAATGCACCAAAATCGATAACATTACGAACAGTACCTGTAAGTACCATTCCTTCAGTTAAATCTTCAAATTTTAAAACATCACTACGAAGAACAGGTTTTGGCATATCTTCTCTTGGGTCACGACCAGGCTTTGATAATTCTGATATTATATCAGCTAATGTCATTTCACCAATATCAAGTGTTTTTGCAGTTTCCTCAATATTTACTGATTTTAATTTTTCTCTTAAAGAATTCAAATTTTCTTTATTTTTTAAATCTTCAATTTTAAATCCTAATAACTCTAATAAGTTTTCAGTTTGTTCATAACTTTCTGGGTGAACAGCTGTATTTTCTAATGGATTTTTTCCATCAGGAATTCTAATAAATCCGGCACATTGTTCATAAGCAACTTTTCCAAGCTTTGGAACTTTTAATAATTCTTTTCTTTCTTTTAATTTACCATTTTCATCTCTATATTTTACAATATTTTTTGCAATTGTATTATTAATACCAGAAACATATGAAAGTAGAGAAGGAGTTGCAGTATTTACATCAACACCAACTTTGTTTACACTATCTTCTACAACACCTGTTAAGCTTTCTGATAATTTCTTTTGATTTACATCATGTTGATATTGACCAACACCAATTGCTTTTGGGTCAATTTTTACTAATTCAGCAAGAGGATCTTGTAATCTACGAGCTATTGAAATAGCACCTCTTATTGATACATTTATATCAGGATATTCTTCTGTTGCAAGTTTTGAGGCAGAATATACAGATGCACCAGCTTCACTAACAATTACATAACAAATATCATGTTTTACTTCTTTAATCATATCTGAAACAAACATTTCAGATTCACGAGATGCAGTACCATTTCCAATTGCAATCATATCAACATGGTCTTTATTTATTAAATCTAATAAAGTTTTCTTTGCACCTTCAACATCATTTTGTGGTGCTGTAGGATATACTGTAGCTATATCTAAAACTTTTCCAGTTTCATCAATTACAGCTATTTTACAACCAGTTCTATAAGCAGGGTCAAATCCCATAACAGTTTTACCTTTTATAGGAGCACCTAATAATAATTGCTTAGCATTTTGACCAAATACTTTAATTGCTTTTTCTTCAGCTTTTTCAGTTAAATCTGAACGAATTTCTCTATCAATAGATGGTTCAATTAATCTTGTAAAAGCATCTTCAATTGTATTTGTAAGCATTTCTGTAAATTGAGTTTTTCCTTTTATTATATCTTTTTGAATATAATATAAAATTTTATCTGTAGGTTTTTCAATAGATACTTTTAGGAAATCTTCAGCTTCACCTCTATTAATAGCTAAAATTCTATGACTTGGAAGTTTATGTACTAATTCGGCAAATTCGTAATACATTTCATAATTAGATTTTTCACCAGGTTTTGCAGATTTTGTTACAATAGTACCTTCACGATAACATATTTTTTTGATATATTTTCTATATTTTGCGTTATCAGAAATATTTTCAGCGATAATATCTAAAGCACCTTGAATTGCATCTTCAGCTGTTGCAACAACTTTATCTTTATTATTTTTATCTTCATCAGATAAATTATCAATATTTACAAATTCTTGAGCAATTTCATTAATATCTTTTTTCTCTTCTTGTGCAATAATAATATCTGCTAATGGTTCTAATCCTTTAGCTTTTGCAACAGTAGCTCTTGTCTTTTTCTTTTGTTTAAATGGTCTGTATAAATCTTCAACTTCTGCAAGTGTTTCTGCTGAAGCAATTGCAATAGTTAATTCATCAGTCAATTTTCCTTGTTCATCAATTGATTTTATAATTTCACCTTTTCTTGTTTCTAAGTTTCTAAGATATGTAAGTCTTTCTCCTAAATCTCTTAAAATTTCATCACTCAACCCACCTGTAGCTTCTTTTCTGTAACGTGCGATAAATGGAATTGTATTTCCTTCATCAATTAATTTTACAGCATTTTCCACTTGTGTATTTTTTACATTTAATTCTTCTGCTATTTTATTTATAATTTTATCCATAGTCTTGTCCTTTCTAAATTTACCTTTACAAATTATATCCTCAAAGTTTGCAAAAATCAAGAGATATAGAAAATTCAATTTGAAAAAATATCTAAAATTTTTGTATAAATTTAATATTCATTTAATGAATAAAAAGTAATATATATAAGGTGATTTATATGAGAATATTAATAGTTGAAGATGAATTTAAAATTGCTGATGTAATAGCAAGTAGATTAAGAAATGAGCAATATATTGTTGATGTTTATGAAGATGGAGAAGAAGGGCTAGATAATGCATTAACAAATATTTATGATTTAATAATCTTAGATGTAATGCTTCCTGGAATTGATGGATTTAAAATTTTGCAAGAAATTAGAAAACAAAAAATAGAATCAAAAGTGATTATGCTTACAGCAAAATCAATGTTAGAAGATAAATTAACAGGATTTGATGCAGGTGCAAATGATTATGTTACAAAACCATTTCATATTGATGAACTTGTTGCTAGGGTTAATGCACAATTAAGAACAGGAAATGCCCAAGCTTCTAAAGATTATATAGATGCAGGTGATTTAAGATTAAATATAAAAACAACAACATTATTGTGTAAAACGACAAATGAATCCATAGAAGTTGTGTGTAAAGAATTTATGCTTTTAGAATATTTTATGAAAAATGAGAATCATGTAATTCCAAAAGAGCAATTATATGAAAAGATTTGGGGATTAGATAGTGAAGCAGAGTCAAACAATTTGGAAGCATATTTATCATTTATAAGAAAGAAAATTAAGATTATTGGTTCAAATGTACAAATAAAGGCAGTTAGAGGATTAGGTTATAAATTAGAATGTTAAAAGGAGAATAAAAGTGGAAAAATTAAAGAAAAAAACATTTTTGGTAATATTTTCAATACTAACTATATTTCTTTGCAGTATTTTATGTATTTTTAATTATCAAGATTATAGTCATGAAAAAACAGAAATTGAAAATAAATTAAATATGATTGATGATAGAAAATTTGATAAAGCACCTAATGAAGAAAAATTAGATAAGCCAGAACCACCAGAAAATACAGATGATACAAAAAATGATAAAGAAGTTATGCCAGTATTAATGGATACAACAGCATATACAGTAATATATAATGATGATAATGAAGTTATTGATATATTAAATTTTACACAAAATGATGTATCTGATGAAGAAATAAAAAGTATTGCACAAGAAATTTTGAAATCTAATGATTCGAAAAGTGGAATCAATATAAGAAATTTATATTTTAATAATTATTCATACTCATTTAAAGGGCATAATTCATTAACAATATTAGATAATTCATTTGTAAAAGAAAAATTACAGTCATTAATAAAAACATCTATATTTATATTTGTTTTATTAGAAATTGTAATTATAGTAGTTTCAATAAAAATAACAAGTTGGATAATAAAACCTGTAATAGAAACATTTAATAAACAAAAACAATTTATAGCAGATGCATCACATGAATTAAAAACTCCAATTGCTGTAATTATGGCAAATTCAGAAGCTTTAGAAAAAGAGCCTAATGAAAATAAATGGCTAAATAATATAAAAAGCGAATCTGAAAGAATGAATGAACTGATAACTAATTTATTAGATTTAGCTAAATTGGAAAATGGAAAAAATAAAGAAATTTATAATGTTGAAGATTTATCAAAAATTGCTGAAATGTCTGTACTAACTTTTGAGAGTTTGATGTTTGAAAACAAAATTAAGTTTGAATATAACATTCAAAAAGATTTGAAATTAAAATGTAACAGTGTTCAAATAAAACAGCTTATTGCAATATTATTAGATAATGCAATAAAACATAGTGAAGAAAATGGAGAAATAAAAGTATTTCTTGAAAAACAAAAAAATGATATTATTTTGAGTGTTTCTAATAAAGGAAAAGAAATTCCTAAAGAGATTAGAGATAAGATTTTTGAGAGGTTTTATAGAGCTGATGAGTCTAGAAATAGGGAGAGTAATAGATATGGCTTAGGTCTTGCTATTGCTAAAAATATAGTGGTAAATCATAATGGTAAGATTTTTGTTGATTGTGTAGGTGGATATACTACTTTTAAGGTTGTATTTAAATAAGAAAAAGGGACTGGAAAAAGTCCCTTTCTGTATATTATAACCATTCTCCAACTTTCTTAATATAAATCTTTTTAACAATTTGAACAAGAACAACATACAAAGCAGTCAATCCAATAACAATTAAGTAATACAAAGGTGGTAATATTTCAAAATGGAATGATGAAATATTATGGAATAATATTGGAGTAATTATAGTACCAATTATTGTAACCATAGTAAGAGCAGTTAAGATAGGATTTGCTCTTGATTGTACAAAAGGAATTTTTGATGTACGCACAAAATGTATTATTAAAGTTTCACTAATTAGACATTCAACAAACCAAGCTGTTTGAAAATATGATTCACTAGCAATATTGTTATATCCTAAAATAAACCAGAATGCCAAGAATGCTAAAACATCAATTATTGAACTAATAGGTCCCATAACATTCATAAAAGTTCCTAATCCTTTTGTATTCCATTTTCTAGGCTTTAATAAAAATTCTTTATCAACATTATCATAAGGAATAGCTATTTGAGAAAAATCATATAAAAAATCTTGTAAAAGCATTTGAATAGGTAGTAATGGTAAAAATGGTAAGAATATACTTGCAATAAAAATACTAAAAACATCACCAAAATCTGAACTAAGAGCCATTTTCATATATTTTATAATATTTCCATATACTTTTCTTCCTTCAACAACACCATTAAAAACAACTTTTAAATTTTTCTCCAATAAAATTATATCACTAGCTTCTTTTGCAATATCTGTTGCAGTATTTACACAAATACCAACATCAGCATTATGAAGTGATGGAGCATCATTTACACCATCTCCCATATATCCAACAACATGACCATTCTTCTTTAATATAGTAATAATTCTTTCTTTTTGTAAAGGATTCATTCTTGCAAATATATCAACAACTTCAACTTGTTTTGAAAGTTCATCATCAGACATTTTATCAATATCAGAACCAGTTAAAATTTTATCATTTGGAATTCCAACTAATCTTGAAACATTTTCAGTAGCATATTGATTATCACCAGTTAATATTTTTGTAGTAACACCATATTCTTTTAAATTTTTAATTGTAGTTTTTACATCTTTTTTTGGTGGATCAAGAAATGCAACAAATCCAATAAATACCATTTCAGATTCATCAGAAGAATTAAATATATCTTTACCAGAATATTCTCTTTTTGAAGCTAATGCAATAACTTGCATTCCCTGTAAAGCTAAATCTTTTGCATTACTATTTATATTTGCAATCATATCTTGAGTTAAATCTTTGTGTTCACCATTTATCTTTACAGTAGTACATCTTTTTAATATTTCTTCCAAAGCACCTTTTGTAATAATTCTATAATGATCATCATGTTTTACAACAACACTCATTATTTTTCTTGTATAATCAAATGGAATTTCATCAACTTTTTCATAATCAACAATTTTTTCTTTAATATTATGCTCATTTCCATATGTAATAACAGCTTTATCAACTAAGTTTTTCATTCCGGTTCCATAATAACTATTTAAATAAGCATATTCAAGAATTGATAAATCTTCTTTACCTTCAACATTAATATATTTTTGTAAAACAATCTTATCTAATGTTAAAGTTCCTGTTTTATCTGTACACAAGACATCAATTGCACCTAAATTTTGAATTGATTGAATGTTTTTTACAAGAGTTTTCTTTTTAGCTAATGTTTTAGTGCCTTTTGTTAAATTAACATTAACAATCATAGGAAGCATTGTTGGAGTGATTCCAACAGCAACAGATAATGCAAATAAAATAGCTTCTAATACATCTTTACGAATAAGTGCATATATAACAAATACTGCAATAGAAACAACAAGCATATATTTAATAAGAAGTTTTGTTATATTATTCATACCTTTTTCAAAATTTGTAATTTCTTTTTTATTATCAATTTGTTTACCCATATTTCCTAAATATGTTGAAAATCCCGTGCTGATAACAATACCAGTAGCTTTACCACTTATAACACTTGTACCCATCAAACAAATATTAGATAATGAGAAAATTTCATTTGATGGTATGTAAGAATCCTTTTTCTCAATAGGAGCACTTTCACCAGTAAAAACAGATTGATTTAAAAATAAATCTTTACTCTCTAAAATCATAACATCTGCAGGAATTATTGAACCAGCATTTAAATGAACAATATCACCTAATACAATATCTTCTGTTTTTATATTTTTTTCTTTACCATTTCTTATAACAGTTGCAGTAGAAAAAAGTTTACTCTTTAAAGACTGATTAAACTTATAAGTAGAATAGTCTTGGAAAAATCTTATCAAAGCACTTGCAAAACCAATAGCTAAAATAATTATAGTTCCAAGAGTATCATCACCAACAAATTTATTTATAATTGCTAAAACTATAAGAATAAAAATAAATTTATCTTTAAATGAATTTATAAAAAAATAAAACCATGAATGTTTTTCCTCTTTTACTACAATATTTTTTTCATTATCTTTATGTTTTTCTTCAATTATTTTTGAAGATAGACCTTTTTCAATATCAGAATTAAATTCATTAAGTATTTCAGCTTTTGACTTTTGAGCTATATTAGTATATTTTTCAAGAATTTTCTTATCATTATTAACTAATTTTTGATTTTTAAATTTATTTTTTATAAAAAATAAACGAATCATTTATATCACTCCTTTGGACGAATTTATTATAACACAATGACAAAAAATGAAAATAATTTTATAAAAAAATTTTTATATTTAATATTTATTTAATCTTTTAAAACTAAAATACATTTAGAAAGTAAGAAATAAGACTTTCAAATAATATTAGGAGGATAAAAATATGAGTAGAAAAGTAAAAAATATAATTATGATAACAATTATAATTATAGTATGTATTGCAAGTGGATTTACAATAAAACTTGCTAAAGAAAGTGGAGAGGAAACAAATCAAGGAAATCCACCTCAAATGTTAAATTCAAGTGGAAAAAATAATAGTAATGGACAAATGGTAACACCACCAAATGGAATGGGTGGTAATGCACAAATGCAAAAAAATTCGAGTGGAAATAATCAAGGAACACCACCAAGTAAACCAGATGAATCAGATGGAAACAATTCAATAGGATCACAACAAAATCAAATGATGGGAAAACCAGATGGACAAAATAACTCAAATAGCCAAGAAAATGAAAATATGCCAAGCATGCCAGATATGCAAAATGGAGAAAATAATACAAAAATAGAAACATCATATTATATAATATTTGGAATAGAAGCATTTGTAGTAAGTATTTTAGTAATATATTTAATCATGTCTGGATTTAATAGTAAAACATTAGCGGAAACATTAAATGTAGCAAAAAATATTATAATTTATATTATTTTAGTAGCAATTGTAACAACAGGATTAACATTTGCACAAAGTTATATAACAAAAAACATTTCAAGTTCAAACACACAAAATCAAATACAAAATAATATGCAAATGCCAGGAGATCAAGGAGAAACAGCCAGTAATATAACATATACAGCTAATAAAGAAATTTCAGAAGACTCTACAATAGAAAGTGGAGAATATTCATCAACAACATCAAATGAAAATGTAATCATTGCAACAGGAGATGTAGACGTAAACTTATCAAACATAACAGTAGACAAAACAGGAGATTCAGACGGAGGAGATAGTAGCAATTTTTATGGAAATAATTCAGCAATATTAGCAAAAAATGGAGCAAATTTAACAATAAAAAATGCAACAATAACAACAGAAGCAGATGGTGCAAATGGAGTATTTAGTTATGGAGGATCTGCAACAACAAATAACTCATCAAGTGATGGAACAACAATAACAATAAGTGACTCAACAATCACAACAACAGGAGACAATGCAGGAGGAATAATGACAACAGGTGGAGGAACAACAAATGCATCAAATTTAACAATAAACGCAAGTGGAACATCAAGTGCAGCAATAAGAAGTGATAGAGGTGGAGGAACAGTAAAAGTAAATGGAGGAACATACACAACAACAGGAAATGGTTCACCATCAATATATTCAACAGCAGATATTACTGTAAATGATGCAACATTAGTAGCAAAAGCATCAGAAGGAATAGTAATAGAAGGGGCAAACACTGTAACAATAAACAATTGTGATTTAACAGATAGTAACACAAAATTAAATGGACAATCAACAACATATAAAAACATATTTTTATATCAATCAATGAGTGGTGATGCATCAAATGGAAACGCAACATTCACAGCCAAAAATAGTAAAATCATAACAAACAATGGAGACACATTTTATATTACAAATACAACAGCAACAATCAATTTAGCAAATAACACAATTGTAAACAATGATAGCACAGGAAACTTTTTAAGAGCGCAAAAAGACTCATGGGGAAACACAGGATCTAACGGAGGAGATGTAACATTAATAATGACACAACAAAATGCAGGAGGAAACATTGTAATTGACTCAATATCAACATTAGATATGACAATGAATGAAAATTCTTATTATGAAGGAACAATAAATGGAAGTAATGAAGCAAAAAGTATAACATTAAAATTAGACTCAACATCAAAAATAAAATTAACAGGAGATTCTTACATTACATCATTAGAAGATGATGACACAACATATAGTAATATTGATTTTAATGGATATAAATTATATGTAAATGGAGTTGCTATAAACTAATGAATATGCTATAATTGAAGCGGAAAAAAGTAAGAAAAGGATATAAACAATGAAAACAATAGTATATTTAATAAGACATTCTGTAAGATTCAATAACAAAGAAATGATAGAAAGTTATAAAACTACTCAAAACGCTTTATTAAAAAATGAAAAAATAGTATTAAGTGTAACAGGAGAAAAAAGAGCAGAAATCTTAAGTAATGAAGAAGAACTACAAGATATAGATGTAGTATATACAAGTAATTGTGTAAGAACATTACAAACAGCAAAATATTTATTAGAAAAACAAAATTTAAAAGCAAATATAGATGAAAGATTTGATGAAAGAAGAGTTGGATTACCCAATGATGGAGAAGTAACAGATTGGTATGTAAGACAATATGAAGATGAAAATTACAAAACAATTGGAGGAGAAAGCCAAGCAGATGTTAGAAATAGAATGTATGAAGCATTACAAGAAGTTATAGAAGCAAATAAAGGAAAAAGAATAGCAATATTTTCGCACGGATATGCAATAACATTTTTATTATTAAAATGGTGTAAATTAAATAATATTAATAATAAGCACAAATTAGAGATTAGTTTTAATGGAAAAACAATATTTAACAAAAAATTAAATTCACCAGAAGTATTCAAACTAGTTTTAAATGAAAACAATAAAGTAGAAAACATTGAAAATATAGAATTTGCAGATTTAGAGTATGACGACTTTGACAAAAAAGAACTAGAATAGGAATTCAAGAATATAGATTTTGAAAAAATAATTAGAAAGATTTTGTAAATATAAAAAGGAATGATATAGAAATGAAAATAATATTAGCCTCAGGCTCTCCAAGAAGAAAAGAACTATTAAGTTTAATAACACCAGAATTTGAAATTATAGTAAGTGGTGTAGATGAAAGTTTAAAAGAAGGATTAACTCCAGAACAACAAACTGAAAGACTAGCATATATAAAAGCAAAAGATGTTTTCGAAAAAACATCAGGAGACAGAGTAGTAATTGGTTCAGACACGATTGTAACCAAAAAAGGTAAGATATATGGAAAACCAAAAAGTAGAGAAAATGCAATTCAAATGATAAAAGAACTTTTAGAAGGAGATAGAACACATAGTGTAATCACAGGATTAAGCATTTTAATTGAAAAAGATGGTGTATACAAAGAATACAAAACATTTGACGAAGTAAAAGTATTTTTAAAAGAAATGTCAGAACAAGAAATAGAAAAATGGGTTGATTCAGGAAAAGCAATGGACAAAGCAGGAGCATATGGTATTCAAAATGAATTTTGTGTATTTGTTGACAAAATTGATGGAAATTATACTAGTATTGTTGGACTTCCAACTCAAAAAGTTTATGATATCTTGAAAAATTATATTGATTAAAATAAAAAATGAGATGAAGATAAGTGAATAGTTCATTTATATCCATCTCATTTTAATATATAGAAAAGTTCTCATGTAACGTCCTATTAAGGTTATAATTGTTAGTTTTGGGTGATTTGTTACTTATACTTGAAAATTAAGATTTTGTAACAAATAGCGATTATGAAGCTTTATTCGTTTTAAAGATATTTAAAAACTTCTTCAGGATATAATATTTTTGATTTATTTTTAAAATCATCAATATCAACCCATTTTGCAGAAAATTTGCCACCTCTGTCTATAATATTATATTCATCTTTGCAATCACTATCTGCAATATCAATTGAATAAAATAAAATTAATTCATGAGCATTTTTTCCATTAAAAGTAAAGATATTTTCAGAAATACCAAGAAAATCTTTTACAACAATATCTGTATTAATTTCTTCTTTAAATTCTCTCTTTAAAGCATCAGAACTTTTTTCAAGAAACTCAATACCACCACCTAAACATCTATAAAAAGTTTGATTTTTTACTTTATCAAATTTTTCTTCTACAAGTAGTTTATTATTTTTTATTGCTAAACCTAATGCAATAGGTCTTATTTCAGTATATTTATCCATATGTGACCTCCTTATTTCTATTAATTATGATATTAAATTATTTGAAAATATTTTATAAGCTAATAGAAATAAAGTCAAGTGAAATATGGATTAATTTATAAAAATGTGATATATTATTTTTTGAAAGGAAGTAGAGAATATGAAAGCAGTTGTTATATCAGATATACATGGTTCAGGATATTATGCAGAAAAAATAAAAGAGATTAATGAAAGAGAAAATCCTGACAAAATAATATTATTAGGTGATTTATATTATCATGGACCTAGAAATGAGTTAAGCCAAGAATATAAGCCAATGAAAGTGGCAGAAATTTTGAATTCTTTAAAAGATAAATTATTGGTTGTTAGAGGAAATTGTGATGCAGAAGTTGATGAAATGATTTCAGAGTTTAAGTTTAATGACCATATTTTGATGGAGATTAATGGAAAGAAGTTTTATTTTACTCATGGTCATAAGTATAATATTGAGAATATTCCTTATGATGATTTTGATGTTATGATTTATGGACATATTCATCAAGGTTTTATTCAAGAGAAAGAGGGTTTTGTTTTTGCAAATCCTGGTTCAATTTCTCTTCCAAAATGTAATTCTGCTCATAGCTATATTGTGCTTGTTGATAATAAGATTGTATTGAAAGATGTTGATGGGGAAGTATTAAAGGAATATGAAATGAAAAAATAAAAACAAGGGAGCAAATTTACATTTGCTCCCTTGCCTTTTGACTTAGTTAGTCAAAGATTTCGCTGAGATCAATGATCTTGGCGATTTCATCGGAGTGCTCAGCCAGCTGGTTGAAGAGAGTCTTGAGCTTGTTGCTAAGCTCTTTCTTGTTTTCCTCATCAACGATACTGTTGGCTTTTGCAAGCAGTTCGTCGAGCAGGCTAACCAGCTCAGAACGAGTCTTATCACGCATCTGGACAGCATTGATAACTTTCTGAACTTCCTGAACCCATTCAATGATGTCCAGGAACAGATCATAGTTATCATACATTTTGAAGAGGACGGCCAGTTCTTTTAAAGCTTTGTAGACGTCCTTTTCAGTGTCAGCTGCGCAAAGAGTGTTCTTTGCATCGGTGATTTCGGAAATCAGCTGTTTGTAGCGTTCTTTCCGGCTCATGTTGTAACTAATCTGATACATAGTTTGCAACTCCTTATTAAATTTTTTGTTAAGGTTTTTGCCTCGAACATTTATTAGTATACCATATTATGTAAAATATGTCAAGAAAGAGGGGGAAAGGATTTGATAAGGGATTGTTAGATGGATAGCAAATTTTTGGAAAATATATACAAATTTGAGAAAATATGATAGAATGCTAGTGAAATGAATAAAAAATGAAGGAGAAATAAATGGAAGAATTAGATGCAAAAAAAGTATTCACAGATACAAAGGATTATCCTTTAAGTATAATTAAAGAAATGTTTGATGATGGAGATATAATTCCTCAGCCAGATTATCAAAGAGATTATATTATGGATGAGAAAAAGGCATCCAAATTAATTGAATCAGTTTTATTAAGAATACCAATTCCTACAGTTTATCTTTGTGAAGAAAGTGATGGTACTCTTTCTATAATAGATGGTCAACAAAGATTAACATCATTTGTAAAATTTCTAAAAAATGAAATTACTTTAAAGAATCTAGAGGAATATACAGATTTTAATGGAAAAAAATTTATGGACTTAGATAAAACAGTTCAAAGAACAATAAAAAATACAAGTATTCATTCAATAGTTATAAAGAAAGAATCACAAGAATTAAAATATGAAATATTTGCAAGATTAAATCAAGGATCAACAAGTCTAAAACCACAAGAATTGAGAAATTGTATTTACAGAGGTAGTTTTAATAATATGCTAGAAGATATTTCAAGGAGTAATAAAACATTAGCATTCCTAATAGGAGCAGAGAATAAAAGAAAAAGTTATCAAGAAATGGTATTAAGATACTTTGCATTAAAGAATTGGCAAGAATATAGTAGTTCAATAGCCAAAACTTTAAACTTATATATGGAAAAGCATCAAAATGATTCGAAAGAAGAGATCGAGAAATTAAAAAAAGAATTTAATTCAAATATAGATATTATTAAGCAAGTACTTGGAAAAGATGCGTTTTTTGGATATGATAGAGAAAAAAGAAAAATGATGAATAAATTTAGCGGTTCTACATATGATTCAATCATAATTGCTTTTTCAATGTTTAATAATCACGATATTATGGTACATTCTGATCAAATAAGACAAAAAATAAAAGAAATGAAAATGAATGATATTGAATATCAGGATTATACATATGCTTCAACAGGATCAAAAGTGAGAGTATATGGAAGAATTATGAAAGTATATGAATTACTTTCTCAAATTATTGGAAAAAAAGGTGACTATGGAGTTGAAAGAATATTTTCAGATGAGACTAAAGAAGAGTTATGGCATGAAGGTTATATTTGTTCATATTGTGGAAATGAAATATTGAGTGTAGATGATGCGGAGGTTGATCATATAGAGGCGTTTGTATCAGGAGGAGAAACAATTAAAGAGAATGCACAGTTGCTACATAGACATTGCAATAGGGAAAAACATGATAATGATGTTGAATTTGAAAATGAGGAAGAAGAGTTGGAAAATTAAACAAATGATAAGCAAAATATTAATGTATAGTAATTCATTGTATTTTGCTTTTTTGTTTTCTGGTTAAGTTATACAAAAATAGTGTTAGTGTATTTATTAGAGGAATAATAAAGGAAATATTCAAAAATCTTGAGAATATTCACTAATTTTTACTATTTTTTTGCGGAGATGTAGATAATTTTTACAATATATGATAAAATGTTAGCATATTTGAGAATGATAGTTAGGAGTAAGAGTATGGAAGATTATAGTGCAAAATTAACAGCAGAGCCTTTCTTATATAATGAAACAAAAACAATTGCAAAATTTTTGCTTGATGGAGAAGAAGAAGAGAAACTTCGAAAAAGAAATATAGAAGAAAATTTAATAAAATATAAATCACCCAAAAGCATTGTACGAGTAAATTCTCCAATATTTAGAAGACTAGATGCTATGGATAAAGAAATGCTTGAAGATTTTGTGTATTCTGATATAGAAAATAGCAAACACATACTTTTATACGCAATAATGAAAACAGATAAACTTGTAAGAGATTTTATAATGGAAGTTTATAAAGATAAATTGATGATGAGAAAAGAATATATAGAAAAGTTTGATATAGATAATTGGTATGAAGAAAAATGTATATTAAGTAATACCCTAAAAGAAAGAAGTGAAACAACATCAGCCAAATTAAAACAAGTAATAATGAAAATTATGCAAGACTCTGGATTAGTGATAAAAGAAAAAACAAGATTTAAAATTGTAAGACCATTATTAAAAGAAAAATATATAAGTATGTTAGATAAAAATGGGGACTTAGAATATGCAAAAGCAATAGGGGGGCTATTATGAAAAGTATAAATGCAAGATTAGACGAAATGACAAAAAAATTAAGCAGTAAAGATTTATTTGAATCAAATGGACTTGGTAATGAAATAAATTTTCATGTATTTGATTATGATCCTGAAGACGAATATATTGTTAGAGAATATCTTGAAAATTACTTACTAAAGAAAGAAAAATTGAATATAAAAGTATTTGATATATATGACATAATAATAGATATTTTAAAAGAAAAGGGATTCTTAGAAAAAGTATTTGCATTTGAAAAAAACAAAGGAACAAAATATATAAATGAAATAATATCAAAAACATTAGGCATAGGCTCTAACAACGATTTGATTATGAAAAAAATTAGGGAAGATGTACAACCTGATCAAATAATACTAATAACAGGAATAGGTAAATGTTATGGAATTGTGAGAGGCCATACAATTTTAAATAATTTACATAGTGTTATAACAAATAATCCGTTGATAATGTTTTATCCAGGTAGTTATGATGGACAAAGCTTCAAACTATTCAATAGATTAGAAAATGATAATTATTATAGAGCATTCCAATTTGTAGGAAGAAAATAGGGGGAATAATGAAATGGAAAATTTAAAAAGAATTTATGCAAAAGACATAGACAGAGAAATACAAGGAGTTATAAAAGTAGATGATGAAAGCTATATAAGTCAAGAATTAGAAGAATATGTAGTAACAGATGAATTACTAAAACACTTCAACAGCTTTTTTGAAGCATATAATACTGGAATAAACTCTAATACAGAAAAAATGGGAGTTTGGATTTCTGGTTTCTTTGGTAGTGGTAAATCACACTTCTTAAAAATTATTTCTTATCTATTAGAAAATAAAATTGTAAATGGAAAACCAGCCGTTGACTACTTTGATGACAAAATTCAAGATAAAATGTTACTTGCAGATATAAAAAGAGCAGGAAGTATTCCTACAGATGTTATTTTATTTAATATTGACTCCAAAACAGAAAACACAAATGGAATGAAAGATAAAATATTAGATGTATTTGAAAAAGTATTTAATGAGAAAATGGGATTATCCATAACTCCTTTCGTAGCTGAAATTGAAAGATTTATAATTAGTCAAGGAAAATACGAAGAGTTTAAAGAAGAATTTAAAAATATTTGTGGACAACCTTGGGAAGAGATGAGAGATGGTATTCAATTCGTTCAAGACGAATTTAGCCAAGCATATTCTAATGTACTTGGAAAAACAATAGAAGAAGCAAATGAAGTAATTGATAGAACAGAAAAAAATTATTCTTTATCAGTTGAAAAATTTGCTGAAAGAGTAAGAGATTATATAAAATCAAAAGAAAATAACCATCATGTAATATTCTTAGTTGATGAAATAGGACAATATATTATTGGGGATAGTAATGGAGGGAGTTTAGCATTAAATCTTCAAACAATAGTAGAAGATTTTGCTATTCAATGTGGAGGAAAAGCTTGGGTTATTGTCACATCTCAAGAGGCGATAGATGATATTGCTGGATTATTAAAAATGCAAAGAGATCAATTTTCTAAAATTCAAGGAAGATTTGATACAAAATTATCTTTATCATCATCTGATATTGATGAAGTTATTAAGAAGAGAATTTTAGGCAAAACAGAAGAAGCAGAGAAGAGTCTTGAATTAATATATGAAAAAGAAGAATCAATAATAAGAAATTTATTGACATTCAAAAATGCATCATACCAAAAAGTATATGAAGATGCAAAAGATTTTGCTGATACATATCCATTTATTCCATATCAATTTAAACTATTACAAGATGTATTTACAGATATAAGAAAACATGGATATGCAGGAAAGCACTTATCAAGTGGAGAAAGATCATTATTAGGAGCATTCCAAGAAACAGCCAAAAGATTTGCAGATAGCGAAATTGGAACAATAATTCCATTCTATGCTTTTTATGACACAATAGAACAATTCCTAGAACATCAAATAAAAATTGTTATAAAAACAGCTATGGACACAGTTCAAAGTGGAGAATTAAAGGACATTGATGTAAAAGTATTAAAAATGTTATTTATGCTAAAAAATATTAAAGAAATACCTGCTAACATTGATAACCTAGCAACTTTATATGTTTCAAATATAAAAGATGATAAGATTTCAATTAAGAAAGAAATAACAGACTCTTTGAGAAGACTTGAAGCTCAAACATTAATACAAAGAAATAATGATGAATACAAATTCTTAACAGATGAAGAACAAGAAATAAATAGAGAAATTAAGCAAATAGTAATAGATCAAAACAGAATTACAGATTACCTAAAAAAAATAGTGTTTGATTATATTTATACAGATAGTAAATTTACTTATAAAAGTAAAAATTTTTCACTAACAAAATATGTAGATAATATAAAATATTCTATAGAAAATGAAATCGGAATTAAAGTTATTACAACATCTCCAGAGAGAGATGATACAGAAATAATAATGCAGTCAGCAAGAGAAAACAAGTATGTATTTGTAAAACTAGAGATTTCAACATTAATATATGATGAAATAACAAACTTCTTACAAGTTGAAGAATATAGAAGGAGTAAAAGTGGTATTTTCCAAACACAACAGGTTGAGGATATTATCAGAGCAAAACAAAGAGAAATAGAAACTGCAGAAATTAGAATCAGAGATAATGTAAAAGAAAATCTAAATAATGCTGAAATAATTATAGCAGGGGATAGACAAAACATAAATTCAAGAGAGGCAAAAACAAGAATAAATGAAGCACTAGAGATATTGATAAATAATATTTATACAAAATTCACTTATATTAAACACAATTATACAACACAGGACATAAAAGAACTATTCCATCAAAATATGCAAATGACAATTGGAAATGAAGTTGAATTTGTAAATAAAAAAGCTTACGATGCAATGAAAGAATATTGCGAAGAAAAAAATGCCTTTAGTATGACAATGACAATTAGAACAATATTACAAGATTTTAGTGCTGCACCTTATGGCTTTTTAGATGAAGATATACTTTATTTATTGACAAGATTATTAAAAGATGAAGTTATATCACTAATCTATGGAAATGAAGTTCAAAATGTAACAGCTGAAGAAACACTTACAAAAATATTAAAAAGAGAATATTATGATAGAACAATCGTAAAAATTAGACAAAAAATATCATTAGAATTGATAAATAACTTAAAGTCAGTTGCAAGAAGTTCATTTAATATAATTAATCTAAGAGATGATGAGGATGGAATGGTTGCAGACTTCAAAGCAAATTGTCTAACAGATACATTAAATAGATTAAGAAATATTTTAGCAAATTACGGATATGGAGCAAGAACATATCAATATCCAGGAAAAGATGTAGTTGAAAGAGCAATTAGTTTATATAGTGATTTATTAAAAATAAGAGATGTGTCAGAATTTTTCAAAGTTGTTACCGAGAAAAAAGATGAAATTAATGAAATATCTCCAAAAACAGAAATGGTATTAGACTTTTTCAAAGGTATGCAAAGAGAACAATTTGATAATGCAAGAAAAACATTATTGATATATGATAATAATAAAGATTTTGCAGATAAAACAGATGAATTAAAAAGTGTTGTAGATAAAATTACCGAAATACTAAATAGTGAAGAACCTTATAGTGAAATTCACAATTTACCAATGTTAAGAAAAGACTTAATTGATTTATTAAGCAAAATGTATGATGCAAAATCTGAACCAATAATCAATATGATAAATGATACTATTGCTTATATTGAAAATGAAGTAAAAAATGCAGAAGTTAGAGAAGATTTTGGATCAAGTTATATAAAAACATGTAAAGATGTTATAAATACATTAGAACATTCTAACGAATTAAAAGATATATATGCTCAACAAACAAGAATAGATCAACTAAAAGATAGATTTATAAATGCTTTAGAATACGAAAAGAGTAAAGCAAAAATAATTGAAGAAACAGGAAAAGAGCCAGAAGAAGAAAAGGTTGTAATTGTACCAAGAAAAGTTATAAGAACAGATGTACTTATGAATCGTTCTTATGAAATTAATTCAAGAGAAGATATAGACAGATATGTAGAAGAATTAAAAGCAAAATTGTTAAAAGAATTTGATAAAAATAATAATTTGACAATTAGATAGGAGAGAGAATATTGGATAAAGCTGTATTGAAAAAATTTGCAATAGAATCAAGAAAAGATTTAATGCAAAGAATGGAAAACAAAATAAAAACATTCTATATTGATGAAGAATTTTCAAAACAACAAAGTGGAGATGTTTATATTCTTGCTAATAGTAAACATAGCTTAAATTTGTCAAAAGAAGAATATACAAAAAGAGAACTTCTTATAAAAAGAATTAATGAATTAGGATTAGACCAAGTTATAGAAGAAGCTGCATATACTTGGTTTAATAGAATAATTGCAATAAGATATATGGAAATTCATGATTATTTACCATTAACAAAAGATAATCAAAGTTTAGGAATAAGAGTATTATCATCAAAAGATAATACTCCAGATCCTGAAATAATGAAATTTACAAACTTAGTAAACCCAGAATTAGATATTGACTTTAAGAAAGAAAAATATGTTGAACTAAAAGATGATAATGAAAAGTTTAAATATATTTTACTTTTAGTGTGTAGAAAACTTGGAAGAGTTATTCCTCAAGTGTTTGATGGAGTTACAGATTATATTGATATTCTTATTCCAGATAACTTATTAAATGAATCTGGCTTTGTAAATAAACTCATTACTGAAATACTAGAGGAGAATTATGAAAAAGTAGAAATTATGGGATGGTTATATCAATATTGGAATACTGATATATTTAATAGTATATATGATGGAGATATGACCAAAAAGAAAATTGAACCAGATTTACTACCTGCTGCAACTCAATTATTTACACCTGATTGGTGTGTACAATACATGGTAGATAATACATTAGGAAGATTTATTATAGAGCATAATAAGGATGAGCATTTGTTAAATGATCTAAAATATTTTGTTGACAAGCAAGATATTTTAGATAACGAAAGAATTGATCCGAAAAATATTAAGTTTTTAGATCCCTGCTGTGGAAGTGGTCATATTTTAGTTTATGCATTAGACATTTTTTATAAAGCTTATGAAAATTACGGATATCCAAAAAATGAAATAATCCCTAATATTTTATCTAATAACTTATATGGAATTGACATAGATGAAAGAGCTTGGCAATTATCAATACTTGCAGTGTTACTTAAAGCTTATGAATATGATAAAAATATATTTAAAAATGTCGAAGTTTCTAATATTAATATAATAAACATTAGAAGCACCAAAAATATAGATAGAGCTTTAATAAATACCCTTCCTGATTCACAAGCTAAAGATGAGATTATGAATCTTATAGAAATATTTATCAATGGAGATAATTATGGTTCATTAACAAAGGTAAATAAATTTGATTTTAAAGAAATAGAAAACCTAATAAATAGCAATGCATTTTTTGGTTATGAAATAAAAAAAATCTTAATGCCGTTAATCAAACAAGCTAAAATTTTATGTTATAAATACGACATTGTTGTTACTAATCCTCCATATTTATCTAACGGCAGAATGAATGCAACATTATCTGACTACATTAAAAAAAATTATCCAATGTCCAAATACGATCTATCTTCAGTATTCTTAGATAAATCCATAAATGAATTTTTAAAAGAAAATGGATACTTAAGTTTTATTACTACAAAATCATGGATGTATTTGCAAAGATTTGAAGATATCAGAAAATATATGGTTGAAAACAAACAATTTATATCAATTGTAGATTATGGAACAGAACTATTTGATGGAAAAATTGGACATTTACCAATTGTTTCGTGGGTTAGTAAAAATTGTAAGCCAAATAAAAAACTTATTGCAATAAAACTATCCGATTTTTGTTATAGCCGTAGAGATGAAAAAAAATTAGAATTTTTTAATCCTAAAAATTACTATTTTACAAATCAATTAGATTTTGGAAAAATTCCAGGTTATCCTATTGCTTATTGGGCTAGTATTAAAATTCAAAAAGTATTTGAAAATAAAAATGTAGGGGATTATTTTCAAGCAAAACAGGGGATGACAACAGCAGATAATAATAGATTTTTACGTTACTGGTTTGAAGTTGATAATAATAAAATTGGATTGAAAATAGCTAATAAGGAAGAAGCACAAAAATCAAAAAGAAAATGGTTTCCTTATAATAAAGGAGGAGAATTTAGAAAGTGGTATGGAAATAATGATTATGTCGTTAATTGGTATAATGATGGAGAAGAATTAAAAAAATATACCTCAACATTACCACAGGGAACAGCTGTAAGGCTAAAAAGTCAAGAATATTATTTTAAAGAATCTGCAACATGGTCATTCATTGGTTCAAAATTTGGCGTACGATATTCTCCTAAAGGGGCTATATTTGATGTTGGTGGATCTTCAATTTTTCCTGAAGATAATATCGAATATTTAATATCATTTTTAAATACAAATATATCCAACGATTTATTAAAATTAATAAATCCAACTATGAACTATCAAATAAAAGATGTTAGATTATTACCATTTATAAAAAATGATATATTTAAAGATAAAATCAAAAAAATTTTTGATGAGTGCATTAGAATTTCAAAAGAAGATTGGGATTCTTTTGAGACAAGCTTAGATTTTAAAACTCATCCTATGATAAAATATAAAAAAAATAATGATTTTAAATTTGGAAACTATACATTAAAAGATTCTTTTGAAAATTGGAAAAAGAATTGTGACGAAAATTTTAAAGCTTTAAAAGAAAATGAAGAAGAATTGAATAAAATTTTTATAAATATTTATGATTTGCAAAATGAAATCACGTATAAAGTTGATAGCAAGGATGTTACAATAAGAAAAGCAGATGTATTAAGAGAAGTAAAATCATTTATAAATTATGCTGTTGGTTGCATGTTTGGAAGATATTCTTTAGATGAAGAGGGTCTAATATATGCAGGAAGTGAATTTGATAATAGTAAATATATAAAATTCAAGGTAGATTCAGATAATATTATTCCAATAACAGATGAACAATATTTCAACGATGATATTGTTCAGAGACTTATACAATTTCTTGAAATATCTTTTGGCAAAACAACATTAATTGAAAATATAGATTTTATTGCAGAAACGCTAGGCAAAAAAGGAACTGAAACAAGTGAAGAAGCTATAAGAAGATATTTTATAGATGATTTCTTTAATGACCATGTAAAGATGTATCAAAAAAGACCAATATACTGGTTATTAGATAGTGGCAAGAAAAATGGATTTAAAGCATTAATTTATATGCATAGATATAATGAAAACTTAATTCCAAAAGCAAGACTTGATTATCTACATAGAGTTCAGAACACTTATGAAAAACTATTATCAGATATTAATTATAAACTAACAACAGATTTATCAATGTCCGATAAAAAAGATGCACAAAAAAGGCAAGCTGATTTAAATGCTAAACTCCAAGAAATTAAAGAATATGATGAAAAAATTTCTCATGTAGCAAATCAAAGAATCAGTATAGATTTAGATGATGGTGTAAAAGTAAATTATGAGAAATTTAAAGATATTTTAGCAAAAATAAAATAAAGGAAATCTAATTATGAAAAAAAATAAAATAAAGAAATATCAGAATAGCTTAGATAATAAAAAAGTAGAATTTATGTTACAAGAATTAAATAAACAACAAGAACAATTTTTTGAAAGGACAAGAAATTGTGATGTTAAATTGGGATTTATAATAACTTTGATATCAGGACTTTTAATTTACTTTTTTTCTAACAACTCGTTTAAAGAAATATTATCAGTTGATTGGATTATAGAACACAATATATTAATATTTATTATTTTATTATTTATAGAAGCAAGCATAGTATCTCTGCTTCTAATCTCATTGGTTTTTGCTTTAATTGGAATAAAAACAAGGAAAGGATATATTGTTGATTCCAAGTTATATATAAAAAATAATTTATCATATAATCAATTAATTGAAAAAAATATAGAACTAACTGAAAAAGCTTTAACAAAAAATATCAAAGAAGAAAGCAAAAAAAATAAATGTTTTAATGTTAGTTTGATGATTACCATAATAGTAATATTTATTATTACGACATTAGAAATTATAAAATGTTTTATTTAAGGAGGAAATAAATTGAAATTTATTAATAAAATTATAGAAGATGATGAAGATGGTTTAAAAGTTATTGGCTTTTCAGAGGATAAAGATAGTGGAAATAAAACATCAACAAATACTGATGAACAAAAAAGGAGATAAATATGTTTGATGAAGTTACACAACTTCTTTTGGATACAATAAACGGAGAATTTTCAAGAGACAATGAAAAAAAGAGAACTAGAAAAATAATATTTTGGTATGATCCGAAAGAAGAATATAGAGAATTAATAAATGAATTGAATATAGAAAACACAGAAATAATTGTATATGACAATGATAGTTTCTGGATAAGGTATCATATTGAAAAAGAAGAACTAACCAAAAACATAGTTATTTATCTTCCTTTTGAAAGACTAAAAGGAACAGATAATGAACTATTAGACATAGAAAGTTCAAATAGCGATTTACTTTTCAATCCTGATGCTACAACAATGAGATTAAAAAATCTTGAACTAACAGAAGATTGCAGAAATATAATTAAAAATTACGGCAAATTTTTCAATAACAAAAAGAGAGAAAGTGATTTTAAAGCGTTTGATGTTGAAGAAAAAACATCAGACAATATCGATTATATAATTACTGCAATATTATTAGAAATTAAATCAATTAGTGAAGATGACATATTAAAAGGCATAATAAAATTATATTTTGAAGATACTAAAAAGTACGAAAATCTATTCAAATTTGGGAATGAAGAATTTATAATAAACTTGTTTAATCACACCTTCGGGAGCTCTATAAAAAGCTTTAAAGAGCTTCCAGAGGTATATAAAGCTCTTGTATTTACATACTTTGCTTCTAGTATAGATGACAAAAATAAAATAGGAAGATTCAGCAAATATATACTAAAGGAAAAAGCTACAAATGTATATATATTTATAAATTCTTTAATGCGAGATAAAACTACAAAAGAATATTATGATAGACTATCTTTTGAAATTGAAAAAGAATTTGGAATAGATGAACTTATTAAAAATATGGATATAGAAGAATATAAAACAAGTGATGCTTTTAAATGTATTGATAAATATATTTTAGACTATGTTACAGACAAGTTATTTAATGGAATAGGGGAGTATGCAAAATATAATGAATATCTGGATATTAGACAGAACAAATACTGGCATGATAGTTATAAAAATGAGTATGCTTTCTTAAAAGTTGCATTAAAATTCTTTGAAGAAATTGAAAAAATAGAAAACAATATAAAAACTTTAGATATAGATCAATTTGCAAAAGAGTATGCAGATAAGCTATATATAATTGATACATTATATAGGAAAAGTTATTATTACTTTGATAATATTGAAGATAAAGATATGTTTATATATTTAAAGAACAGAATTGAAAATAGATATGTAAATAGTTTTATTAGCGAATTATCAATAAAGTGGAGTGATACTATTGAAAGTATGACAAGTTATGACTCTAATAGAATGACAATGCAGAACAAGTTCTATAACACATATATTAAGCCATATAACGATAAAAAAGATAGAATAATAGTAATTATATCAGATGCTTTCAGATATGAATGTGCAAAGGAATTAGCAGACAAATTAAAAACATTTAGTAATAAATCCGAAATTAATTATATGTTAGGTCTTGTTCCATCATATACAAAATTAGGCATGGCTTCATTACTACCACATAAAGAATTATCAAGAGTTAAAAATAGTGATGACATATTAGTGGATGGTTGTACATCAAGTTCTGTAAAAGACAGAGAATTAATACTTCAAAAAGAAAATCTAGACTCTGTAGCAATAAAATATGATGATATGTATGAAATGACAAAATCAGAATGGAAAAAGCTATTTACAGGAAAAAAAGTTGTGTATATATATCATGATACTGTAGATAATGCTGGAGAACATAATGAATCTAAAATATTTGAAGCATGTCAAAATGCTATTGATGAAATAGAAAAGCTTGTTAGAGATTTACATACTACATTTAGTGGTGTAAATGTATTCGTAACAGCTGATCATGGATTCTTCTATAAAAGAGGAAAAATTGAAAGTTATGAAAAAACATCAAAAGAAGCAAATGCAACAAAACAAAAAACAAGATATTCATATACAGATATACCATCTAATGAAGAAGGCGTCTTATCAATAAAATTAGATTATTTATTTGGTCAAAATAGTGGATATGTCAATGTACCAAAAGGAAATATGATATATGCAAGACAGGGAAGTGGAGTAAACTATGTTCATGGTGGAATATTGCCACATGAAGTTATTATTCCAGTAATAGATTTTAAATCAACAAGAACAAGTGAAGAATCTAAAAAGGTTGGAATAACATATAGTGGTCTAACTGCAAAAATAACAAATGCAATAACATATCTTGAATTCTTACAAGATTCAAATGTAGACGAAAATAATAAGCCATGCAGATACTTATTACACTTTGAAGATGAAAACGGAAATAGAGTGTCTGATGAATGTACTATAATTGCTAATTATGAAAATACAGAAGTAAAAGATAGATTTTTCAGAGAAAAGTTTGTATTTAAAAATATAGAATATGATAGAACTAAACCTTATTATTTAGTAATAACAGACGAAGAAACAGGAATAGAACTTCCTAGAGTAAAATTCTATATTGATATTGCAATTGTAAATAACTTTGATTTTTAGGAGGTTAAAAAGTGGAAGAACTTAGTGAGAAGTTAAATAGATACTTTCCAGGAAAAGTAGTAAGAAAAGACTTAACTAAAAAAATAAAAGAGGGTGCAAATGTACCAGTTTATGTACTTGAATACCTCCTAGGTATGTATTGTGCTACAGATGATGAAAAAGCAATAGAAGATGGGGTAGAGCAAGTAAAAAACATACTAGCAGATAACTTTGTAAGACCTGATGAAGCAGAAAAAGTCAAATCAAAAATAAAAGAAAGAGGAATTTATACAATAATTGATAAAGTATCTGTAAAACTTAATGAAAAAATAGATTTATATGTTGCAGAATTATCAAATTTAGGAATAAAAGACGTTGCAATAGATGAAAGTTTTGTAAAAAAGTTTGACAAACTATTAGTTGGAGGCATTTGGAGTATAATAAAAATTAAATATGACTTTGAAGAAAATAAAAGAATGCCTTTTGTAATTGAATCATTAAATCCAATACAATTACCTAATATGGATATAGAAGGACTATTTGAAGGAAGAAAACACTTTACTAAAGATGAATGGATGGATATTTTAATTAGATCCATGGGAATAGAACCATCTCAATTAAAACAAAATCAAAAATGGCACTTCTTAGAAAGAATAGTACCATTGGTAGAAAACAATTACAATATGTGTGAATTAGGTCCAAGAGGAACAGGAAAATCACATATATATAAAGAAATATCTCCAAATAGTATATTAGTCTCAGGTGGACAAACAACTGTTGCAAACTTATTTTACAATATGGGAGCCAAAAAAATAGGACTTGTTGGAATGTGGGATTGTGTAGCTTTTGATGAAGTCGCAGGAATACATTTCAAAGATAAAGATGGTATTCAAATAATGAAAGACTATATGGCTTCCGGATCTTTTGCAAGAGGAAAAGAAGAAAAGAATGCAAATGCTTCAATGGTATTTGTAGGAAATATAAATCAAAGTGTAGAAGTGTTACTAAAAACATCACATTTATTTGAACCATTCCCACCAGAAATGGCAAATGATTCAGCATTTTTTGATAGAATGCACTATTATTTACCTGGTTGGGAAATTCCAAAAATGAGACCAGAACTAATAACAGATGAATACGGATTTATAACAGACTATATATCAGAATTTTTTAGAGAAATGAGAAAACATACATTCTCAGATTCAATTGACAAATATTTTAGATTAGGAAATAATCTAAACCAAAGAGATGTTATCGCTGTTAGAAAGACTGTCTCTGGGCTTGTAAAAGTATTATATCCAGATGGAGAATTTACAAAAGAAGAACTTGAAGAAATATTAGAATATGCTTTAGTTGGAAGAAGAAGAGTAAAAGAACAATTAAAGAAAATTGGTGGAATGGAATTTTATGATGTACATTTTTCATACATAGATAATGAAACAATGGAAGAAAAATTTGTATCAGTACCAGAAATCGGTGGAGGAAAACTAATACCTGAAGGTATGCTAAAAGCAGGACAAACTTATTATGTAGGACTAGGAAACTCTGGAAGAATAGGAACATATAAAATAGAAGTTGAATCTCCAGTAGGACATGGAAAATTTGAAGCAACAGGTGTTGGCTCAGATAGAGAAACAAGAGAAGCATTAAGTACATCATTCAATTATTTTAAAGCAAATAAAAAAAGCATAAGTTCAAACATAAATACAGAAACAATAGATTATTTGTTACACATACAAGACTTACAAGGTACAGGTCCATCAAAAGATATTTCACTTGCTTCTTATGTGGCAATGTGTAGCAGTAGCCTAAAGAAACCAATGCAAGGAAGCCTTGTTATATTAGGTAGTATGAGTATTGGTGGAACTATAAGTAAAGTAGATGAATTAGCAAATACTTTACAAGTATGTTTTGACTCTGGAGCAAAAAAGATATTATTACCAATGTCATCAGCAAGTGATATTTCACAAGTACCAAGTGAACTATTTTCAAAATTTAATATTGCATTTTACAATACACCAGAAGATGCAGTATATAAAGCACTTGGAATAGAATAATAAAAATAAGATGTAATATGTAGGTCTAGAATAGGAGATATAATGGAACAAAATTTTATAACAATATTACAAATAGTAGTTACAATTTTTATTGCATTTATAACAGCTTTTCTCACAAATAGAAATGAGCGAAATAAACAAACAACAGTATTTTTTAAGCAAGAAGGAATAAAAGAGCAAAAAGAGATTTTGGATTTTTGGTGTTCAATATTATTTATAGATTATGATGCAACAATAAAAAGATATATAAAAGATAATACCAAAAGAATAATGAGTGAAAATGATATAAATAAACCTAATGAAATAACTGATACTATGGCAATAAAATTAATACAAAAGGATAGTTATATGTATTCTTCAAAATTAACATTGAAGTATATAGGAAATTATATGCAAGAAATATTTAAAAATGCTGGGAAACCAAATGGAATGGCACAAACTTTTTTGGTTGGAAAGATCATAAGTAATATGAAATATGATTTTACAGGTGAAAAAACTTCAGTAATGGATTTGTTAAAATTAAAAATAAATGATTTGGATATCCGTAAAAAATTAAAAATATATGGTTATGAAATTAAATATTTCTTTATATCTAATTATATAAGGTTATAAAAATAGATATAAGATTACTTTACATAGGTGGATTGATGAAAGAATAAAAATTTTGAAAAATATCATTTAAATATAATCAAATAAATGGACAAAAGCAAAATATTTTAGTTTCTACTGAATTATTTTGCTTTTATTAGAATGGAGTAATTATGTACGAGAAAATAGTAAATTATTTTGAAAGCAATTTATGTATAGCAAATGTTTATTTTAGGGAAAAAAATGTATTATGGATGTCAGTGGTTATAGTAACATTTTTAGTAGAATTTATAATTAATTATGTAATATCTAGTTTTATTGATAATATGTGTACAAAGATCGTTATAATATTACTAATTGATTTTTTAATTGCATTCATCTTTTTTATTTTGGCTTACATTTTGCCTGTGAATAAGATATATAAGGCGAAAATTAAAGAAAAAACGGAACTAGATTGGGTTGGAATATTAATGAATGAAGAAAGATTAAGTGCATATAGAGAAATAGAAATTAAAGAGATGGAGGAATTTTTAAAGAATAAATGCAAAATAAATAATATAGAAAGTATTAATATTATTATAGATATGATAAATGAAGAAATAGAGTATAGGTATAATAAGACAAATTTTATGGATAAATATCTAAATAGTATAATTTTGCCAGTATTAATAATGGTCCTAACTATCTATTTTACTAATATAAATGAAAAAAATTTTGCAAATATTTTAGTGATGACAATTATATCCCTTATATCAATTATTGTAGTAGGAAGTTCTATAATAAATATAAATATAATTCCAATAAATAAAAAAGAAAATTTACTGGAACTAAAAAGAGTGTTAATGGATATAAAAATAGAATGGAGTAAAAGATGTAAAGAATAGGTGAGTTAATAAGTAAACAATTATGTAATTATAGAAAATAATTTTACTAATTCTAGAAGGCGTGTAGAAAAATTTGTTGTTTAAAGTCTAGAAAAAGTTATTTTAATTTATATATATAATAGAAGTTAAGTAGAATATAGGAAAGCAATAAAAAAATCTTGGTTTTAAGGAGTATAACTATGAAAAAAATATCAGATGTAATAACAGAAGAACTATTTGTGAACGCATATAAAATATGTAAAAAGTATTCAGAAAAAGAATTTATAACAGATGTGAATTTAATGTTGTTAAAAAATGCATTTCAATCTGTAACTGAAAATAATATTAGGACATATTATCATAAATATATAAAATCAGAAATATTTTATGCTATACCGTGTCTATTTTCAGCAGATACGGTATCTATACCTAAAAATGTCAATGGATTAAGAGAATATAAATTTTTTTCTATGATGTCGATGATTTTATATAATGCAGTAGGGTTACTTTTTGTTGATGTGTGTAATGATTTTTTGCTTAAAGTAAAATTTGAAAGTAAAAGTATCTATCATTTTTCTCCAACTAAATTTTCTAATGATGGAAGTGAATGGAAGTCTCAGAATGAATATGCCAAACAATATACGAAATTTACAGAAAAAATAGAAGAAATTGTTGAAGAGGGTAATATTGTATTGAAAATAGACATAAGTAATTATTTTGATAGCATGAAACATGAAAAGTTGGTAAATCTATTAAAAGAATTAGGTCTTGAATCTAAATTAGCAATTTATGATATAGATGAAAAAGCAAGAGATACATTACTTTTTTATTTTGAATCATTGATGAATAAAAAACAAGGAATTCCACAAGGTAAAGTAAACTGTGTATCTGATCTATATGGACTACTATATATGTTACCTTTAGATTTTAATATTATTGATTTATGTAATAATTGTAATTTAGAATATAAAGCAATGATAAGGTATGTGGATGATACTATGATTATTTTTAAAAATAAAAATAATTTAGAAAATCATGAAATATTTAAAGAGTTATCAAAATTAGAACAGAAATTATCCTTATTTTTAAATAATGAGCTTATGCTTAGAATAAATGAAAAAAAGACAGAGTATGCAATAATACATAGTGAAGAAGTTAGAAAAAAATTTATAGAGGATAATACAAAAAAGGTTTCAAATGCAAGTAATATGAAAAAAGAAATACAAAAAGATCAAGAAATAGAAAATAAAATAAATGAAATGTTAAACGTTGTTGAAAAATACAAATTTACAGATGATGACTCTTTTGAATTCAAAATTACAGATAAAGAAAAAGAAAAATTAAAAATAGTATTTGATAAAAATATAAAAGAGTATTTAAAAAAACCAGAAATAAAAGATAAAATAAGAAAAATTTTGAGTAAACTTGATATAGAACTAACTGTAAATCAAATGAACATATTAATAGCATTATTTTTTATAGAAGATAAAAATACAAAGCCATATCTTGATATTTTAGTAGAGTATATATTAAAAAATTTAGATTTAAAAGATAAAAGGTTATTACATATTATTTTATTAATGATTAGTCAGGGGATAGACTTTAAAGATTATGATAAGTTTAATATATATATTAATCAAAATCAAAAGGATTTATTTGAAGATAATTATGGAAAGTATATATTGATATTAAAAAAAATTATAAAGAATGATGAAAATGTTAATATATTAGGAAGTGAAGGAATTTTTAATCAATTGAATTACGAATTTAATAAAAATTCGAAATATACTAGAAAAATTTTGAGTGAGAATAATACTATGTATAATAAATTGATTTTAAAGGTAATAGAACAAGAAAATATAAATGAATCAATAATTAATCAATTGAAGTGGTATGTTTACAATATAAGAAATGAAAATTTAGACTCTGCTTTTAATCATTTTCATAATGTATTTCATGAAATATGTAAAGAAAAATTGAAATTGAGTGATCAGGATAGTGTTGAAAAGATAATAAGTAAATTGTATAAAAACAATTTTATAGGAAATAAAGAAGAAGTCTTAATAAGAAAATTTTATGATAGAAGAAATTTTAATCCTGTTTCACATCCAAGTAAAAATGGAAAAGCTTCAGTTAAAATATCTAAAGAAATACTAGAAGAATTTGAAGATGGAATTATAGATATACTGTTAAAATTATTAGAAAAAAATATGGTGTAGGATTTTTTTAGAAAATAAAAAAATCACTAAAATGTCAAAGCTTTTTTTTAAATTTCAAATTATTAAAAAATGAAAACTGCCTAGACATGGAAGTAACATCATTAAAAGAACATGAATACAATATTGTAAAAACAGAAAATGGAGACTATCTAAAAATAGCAGCTATTTATAGTGCAAATGCAAGTGGAAAAATTAATGTATTACAAGCATTTAGCTATATGAAAAAGAAAGTTTTAGTAAATGATGATTCAAGAATAAACAATAACTTAAGTGAAGAAAATATTTTTACATTTAGGATAAATAACGAACCAATCAGTCTAGAAGTAGAAATACTAGCTGAAAACAATAAAATATATAAATATGGATTTGAAGTATTAAATAATGCAAGTATTTCAGGATTGCTGTATGAAAAAAGAGTTAATAAATTCTACGAAATATTTGACAGAACAAATAATAACATAGAAGTAAAAGACAATAAATTGTTGGGTTTGGCAAATGTAGATGAAAAGACTTTATTTTTAAATGTATTTGCTAAAATAGATAAAAATAATGAGGACTTTAATAATGTATATAATTGGTTTATAGATGCAAATTATTTAGATTTAGGAGATCCAAATTTTGAAAATGTATTAAACAATAGAATATCTTTAAAAATAATTGAAGATAAAAAATATAAAGAAGAATTATTAAAGTTTATAAAAACATTTGATGCAACAATTGACTCAATAAATATATCTCCAAATTCACTAGAAGAATTAAAAAATACAAATGGAGTAGTAAAAGTTGAATTAGTTCATAATGGAGAAGATGGTAATAAAAAAGCACTACCACTTGTATTAGAATCAAATGGTACTATGAAAATGTTTCATTTATTTGACTTTTTAATGGATACATTAAGAAATGGAAGAGTGTTATTTGTTGATGAATTAGATGCAAAATTACATCCATTATTAACAAGATATATTATTAATTTATTCCACAATAGTGAAAAAAATATAGGTAATGGTCAGTTAATATATTCAACACATGATACAGTAAATTTAAATAAAGAAACATTTAGAAGAGATGAAATATGGTTTGTTGAAAAAGATAAAAATGGAGTTTCAGAATTGTATTCTTTATCAGATTATATTATAGAAGATGAAAATGGAAATGCTAAAAAAGTTAGAAATGATGCAACATACAATAAAGATTATTTAACTGGAAGATACGGTGCTATTCCAGTCTTGAAGGATATTGAGCTATTATAAATGAAAAGCAAAGAAGCTGAAAAATCAAAAAAGAGAGTCAAATCATTTGCAAGTGTCACCAGCAAATGATTTGATAATATGTAAAGTGAAAATATATACAGTTATAAAAATGGACAAGCATCAAGAAGAATCCAATAACTAAAGTTTATAAGATGTTTGATGTATTAAAAGAATGTTTAAAATAAATTTTATAAAAAACGAAATAATATTTGTAGAAGTTTTTTGATAAGAATTCTAAAAGACTTTTAAAAAATAAAACATAAAAATAAAAAGCACACAAACTATTGGAAAATCAAAACGAAGAATACCAAATGAACCTTTAAAAAAAAGAAACAATTAAAAAGTATTGACAAATAAAGCCTAAAATGATAATATCTTTCCAAGAAGAAAAAGCTCAATCTGAAGATTGAGCAATAAATACAATGCGAATCATATTTATTGCTTAATTATAACAGATATCTTCTAAATAAGTCAAGTAATATAGAGCAGAAAGGAAAATTTATAAACTTGACTAAATAATATTAAGAAAGGACACAAAAAAATGGAAGAAAAAGATTATTCAGAAATATATATTAATCTAAAAGAAAAAACATTCAGTATAAAAGGGAATTCAAATTTTGTTAAAGAAAGTTTTGAATCTATAAAAGAAATTGTAGTATCATTAAAGAATGCACCAGAAGAAAAAGAAGAGGAAATAAATGATGCAGAAATAATAGAAAACAAAGAGAATATTATAGAAGATGGAAACAATAAATATGTACAGGCAGGAATATATACATTAGATGAAAATAAGGTGATTTTTCATAAAAGAATTACAGGAAAAACAAATGCAGAAAAAATGAAAAATGTTGCTTTGGTTGCAATATATGCTAAAAATGGAAAAATACAATCCGGCGAACTAAAAGAGCTTTGTGAAAGACAGTCTTGTTATGATGCTAATAATTTTGCTGCAATTTTCAAAAGAGATATTGAAAATTTCATTGTAAAAGGTAAATCTCAATCACAATCTTGGGAAATAGATTTAACTGTTGGTGGAAGAGAAAAAGCACAAGAAATATTAGAAAGTATGATGAACTAAGATGAAATTTAACCAAATTGAAAATTTATTAGAAATAGAAATTCCAAAAGAATTAATAGAATATTTATTAGAGCATTATCAGAAAGGAAATAATGAGTTTTTAAAAGAAAATTGGGATTATGTAGGAAATGAAATAGGAAAGTTTATTGAAGTTGCATTTCGAATAGTTCAAAATAAAACTTTGAATCAGTATACTTCAATGAATGAAAAATTACCTATTATTAATGAGGGATTTTTAAAAAATTTTGAACAATCTAATAATGCTGATGAAGAATATAGAATTATTATACCAAGAGTATTATATTCTATGTATTGCATTAGAAATAAAAGAGGAATGATACATATTAATAATATAAATCCTAATAGAATGGATGCTTTATATTTAATTAATTCATCAAAATGGATTTTAGCAGAGATTATAAGAACAACATCAAATATTGATTTTGAAATTGCAATGCAATTAATTGATGATATATTACATAAAACAATACCATATGTTTGGAGAAATAATGATACTGTAAGGGTATTGAATACGAAATTAAATGTAAAAGAAAAGATATTATTATTATTATATTCTGAGGATAAAATGAGTTTAGAAAAACTATTTAATTGCATTGAATACAAGAATAAGACTATTTTTAAAAAATATATTATGGAATTACACAGTCTTAGATATATTGAGTTTGATGCTAATGAACAATGCGTAATTTTACCGAATGGAATAAAATATATAGAAGAAATATTGAAAAAAGATTCAAAACAATAGGAAGATGTAGTAGAAATTTCTACTACATCTTCCTATTAGTTATTTAAATTTCGACTAATTAGCTGAACCCCATTCACAAACCCATTTCTATAATACTTCTCATTCCAATAATCAAGATACCTCATAAAATCATCATACAACTTATCAAGTTGAGACTGAACAAACTGCCTATTATCCTTGGAAACATTACGTAAAATCCTCTCGACAAACTTATCAAAATTCAAGCTATGCTTATAATCCTCATCAGAAAGCTGACAAAGCAAAGTATCCTCTCTAAACATCAACTAATCCTTTAATATATCATCATCATTAACCTCTCTAAAATTAACCATATCTAAAACCTCTTATACATATATAATCTCATTCAAAACAATTTCTTCAGCCATATTTTTAAAATTATTCATAGCCTGAACCCACTCCATTTGATGATGCTCCTTCAATAACTCATTAACATTTTCATCTTCTGCAAAGCTCTTTATAAGTAAATTAACCTTATTACTAGCATCTCTATTTATATCTAGCAAATGCTGCTTCAAAGTACCACTAATAAGTAATTCAGTATAAAAAGGTATATCAAAACTCTTTAAATAATTTAACCTTAATCTTCCATATTTTCCAATATGCCCATCAGGCTGTTTAGGAAAACACAAATCAGGAATAAAATAATCTCCTTCTCTATGATAAGTAATCTTATTATTCATATCAAAACCTCCAAAATAAAATTTAGGTTTCCCATTCTAAATTTGCGATAAAAAACACAAACTAAATTCACAATAAAAACTACAAACTAATTTTGTAATAAAAATCACAAAACATATCTAAAATCTGTCAAAAATAATTGGGGAAAAACTTCTCAAAAAAGTTCCAAAAAATACACAAATGTTCGAAAAACCATTTCCCCAATTTTTATTGATAAATCAGCTAAAACCCTTGATTTCACTAAATTACATAAACGTTTCAAGCACATCTCATAACCCGAAGGCCTACATTCTTAAATTCTATTCAAACAAATAATAAATCAAGCTTAATTAACACACAAATCAGTTCAAAAAACTATTCCCAATTATCACCAAAAGTGTTATAATAAAAAGAAAAAATAGGAGAAAAACTATGAACCAAAAAACAAGTAATGAAATAACAATAAAAATAAAATGTCAATTGAGCGAATTCTATAAAATAATAGAAGAAAAAGGATTTAAAAAAATAAGACAATTCTCAATGAACGACACATATTTCATACCAAAAGAAATAGAACTAGACAAACTAAGTACAAGAGACATTTTATCGAAAGCAGTATTAGTAAGAGATATTATAGGAAAAACTTCAAATAAAATAACAAAACTAATAACATATAAAATAAAAAATATTGATGAAAAGGGAAATATATTAAATCAAGAATCCATTAACTGTAACATTTTAGATATAGAAGACGCAAAAAAGTTATTAAAAGCAATAGGATATGAAGAAATTATGAATATAAAAGAAGAGGATATAGTATATGAAAAAGACGGATTTGAATTAGCAATTAAAAATATAAATAATGGTGACAAGTTAATAGAAATAGAGGAAACAGAGGAGATAAATACTATAGAAAAATTAATTCAAAAAGTAAATGAAATAGGAATACCAATTTATACAGATAACTATTTCGTAAAAAAAGCAGAAATAGAACTAGATAAAATATTAAATAAAAAAACCAAAAATGAAAAAGAATATAAAAAATATTAACAAAGAATTTCAGGAATACAAGAGAGTGCGTGAATCTTAGTCAAATTAATTCCAAACCCAAATAGCAAGAAAGGATCAAAATAACATGATAAAAAACATAGTAAAAGACATAATGTTCCTATCACAAAAATCAGAAAAAGCAACAGAAAAAGACAAATACATAGCACAAGACCTGCTAGACACATTAAAAGCAAACAAAGACAGATGTGTAGGGCTAGCAGCAAACATGATAGGATATAATAAAGCAATAATCTGTATATCAGGAGGAATATACGACTTTATAATGATAAATCCAATTATAACAAATAAAAAAGAAGAATATCAAACAGAAGAAGGATGTCTATCATTAATCGGAGAAAGAAAATGCAAAAGATATAAAGAAATTGAAGTAGAATATATTGACATAAATTTCAATAAACAACACGGAAAATATAATGGATTTACTGCAGAAATAATCCAACATGAAATAGATCATACAAATGGAATAATAATATAAAAAATAAATTGGCTAACAACAATACAATAAATACAAAAAATACACACAAAAAGCATAAAAATTAAATAAACAAAGTAATGATTGACTACTATACATAAATAGTATAAGATAAAAATGCAATTAAATTAAAATAAAAAAATTTCCAAAAGAAAATCAAAAGAGATACTTTTAGACAAAACTAAAGGTATCTTTTTGAATTTTAAAGAGGAAAATAGTTTGAAAAAAATCTTTCTTTATAATGTGTAGCTTTTAGATAAGCAAGAAAGGAATGGAAAATAAAATGGATGGAAAATCGTATGTATTAGAAAACATTATTCGAAACTATGAGATAAAAGATGGAGAAAAAGTAACATCTGAAACAATATATCAAATATTAGAAAACACAAGAATAACAATACAAGAACTAAGAAAATGTTTAGGAATCCCAAAAAATACATATGCCAAATTAAGAAAAGGCGAAAAATGTTATTTTATATGTAGACTTTGTACAAACATAAATAATAATAGAATTAGATATAAGCCAGAAGAAAGAACAATATTAAAACAGTATATAAAGAATGAATATTTAATTCTAGAAGACATAAAAGAGATGAAAAAATATATAATAGACGATATTAGATTAATGAAAATACTAGATATAAGTGCAGAAAAATATATAAAGATATTGAATGGAAAAATAAAAAGAATAAAAAATAAGATTTTTGATTATCAAGATAAAATAAATATAAGAAACGATATAATAAAAGATATAAAAAATGACAATATTATAACTCTTAAAGAAGTAAAAAAAGCAAAAGAAGATAAAGGATATACAGACTATCAAATAAAAGAATCATTAGGTCTTAAACAAAAACAATATAGAGAATTAATAAAAGGAAAAGAGATAAAACTTAAAGAAATTTCACAAAAAGATAAAGTAAAAGCAGATTTATTGAAAATAGATATAGAAAATTTAAGCAAATTCGGAGACAGAGATTATTCAACAGAAGAGATAATGGATATTTGTAAAGAATATAATATTGGAATAAATACATTTATAAAAGAAATAATTGGAAACAAGAAAAATCCAGAATTAACAAGAAAAGTTCTTAATATTTCAGATGGAAAAATATATCTAGGAAAACAAAAGCAAATAAGCAACGAATTAATTGAAAAAATATATTTGACAAAAGATAAAACAATTGAGAAATTGGCTATTGTGATAGCTCAAATGTACGGAAGATTAAACAATTTTGAAGATTTGAAACAAGAAGTATATTTAAAATTAATAGAGAATGGTGGAAAAATTGAAACCAATTTATCGTATGATCAAAATTTAGTAATAAATGTACTGATGAAAGGCATAAAATATGCAATGTTTAACTATTTGTCAAAAAATAAATTTGAAATGAGTCTTATTCAACAAACAGTGGATGGTTATTTGGATTTACTAGATATAATTGAAGATAATACATATAATCCACAAGATGTATTTGAAAATAGTAATACAGATACATTATTAAGTAGTGAAGATATAACTGATCAGCATAGAGAATTTTATGAAGTGTTAAAAAGATATTCAGATATATTGATAGATAATAGAGAAAAAGGATTAGAAAAAATAGCTCAAATATTTGATATTAGTGTGGAGACGGTAATGCAGAAGATGATAGAATTACAAACAATTGCAATTAATAGTCAGCTAGTAAAACTTGATTCAAGAGGACGAGTACTACTAAATGAAGTCATTTACTAATTTTTGCTTGAAAATATAATATATTTGAGATATAATAAAAATGATAAAAAATGAAGAAAGGAGTGTATGATGTATTTAAGTATTAAATATCTCATACAATGATATCATGAAAACAACAGTATATTTAATAAGACACTCAGTAAGAATCAATACAAAAGACGTAATAGAAAGTTGGAAAACAAGTCAAGACAAAGTATTAAGAAGTGAAAAAATAATACTAAGTGTAACAGGAGAAAAAAGAGCAGAAATACTAAGCAATGAAGAAGAATTGCAAAACATAGATGTAGTATATACAAGCAATTGTGTAAGAACATTACAAACAGCAAAGTATCTATTAGAAAAACAACATTTAAAAGCAAATATAGATGAAAGATTTGATGAAAAAAGAGTAGGAAAGCCAAATGATAAAGAATATCCAGATTGGTATACAAGACAATATGAAGACGAAAACTTCAAAACAGAAGGAGGAGAAAGCCAAGCTGAAGTAAGAGAAAGAGTAAATGAAGCATTCCAAGAAGTTGTTAGTCAAAATAAAGGAAAAAGAATAGCAATATTTGCACATGATTATGCAATAATGTATTTCTTATTAAAATGGTGTAAATTAGAAAAAGTAACACCAAATAGAGAACTAAAATTAAGCTTTAAAGGCAAAGTAGTATTTGATAAAAGAATAAATTCACCAGAAGTATTTAAATTAACTTTAAATGACGAAAATGAAATAGAAGAAATTGAAAATATTCCATTTGATGATTTAGAGTTTGATGATTTTAATAAATAATAAAAGTAAAATAGACCTAATATTCAGTAAGTTAATTACAATATTAGATCTATTTTTGTTACTAAAATTTGCAATATTTTATTTTACAAAAACAAAAAGAATGTTATAATTAATAAAAAAATTTAATTAAGAAATAATATGAATGTTGGGGAGACTTTAACCAAAAAATATATTATACAAGGAGGTAAATATGTGTACTGCTGCAACATATAAAACGAAAGATTTTTATTTTGGGAGAACATTAGATTATGAGTTTTCTTATAATGAAGAAGTAACAATAACACCAAGAAATTATCAATTTAATTTTAGAAATAAAGAATCAATAACAAATCATTATGCAATAATAGGAATGGCTTATGTAGCCGATAATTATCCATTATATTATGATGCAATAAATGAAAAAGGATTAGGAATAGCAGGATTAAATTTTGTTGGTAATGCTCATTATAATGAACCACAACAAGAAAAAGATAATATTGCACAATTTGAATTTATTCCATGGATTTTAAGCCAATGTGCTACAACAAAAGATGCAAGAAGATTAATTAAAAAAATTAATTTACTAAATGTTCCATTTAGTGCTCAATTACCATTAGCACAATTGCATTGGATTATTTCAGATTCAGAAGAATCAATAACAGTAGAAGCGGTGAGAGATGGAATCAAAGTATATGATAATCCAGTAGGAGTATTAACAAATAATCCACCATTTGATAAGCAATTATTTGCTTTAAATAATTATATGAATTTATCTAACAAATCTCCAAAGAATTCTTTTGCACAAAATCTAGAATTACAACAGTATAGTAGAGGAATGGGAGCAATAGGGCTTCCAGGGGATTTATCATCACAATCAAGATTTGTTAGAGTAGCATTTGTAAAAATGAATTCTGTATCTGGTGAAGATGAAAATGAGAGTGTAAGTCAATTTTTCCATATACTTAATTCAGTTGATCAGCAAAGAGGTTGTTGCCAATTAAATGATGGAAAATATGAAATTACAATTTATACATCATGTTGTAATGTAACTAAAGGAATATATTATTATACAACTTATGATAATCATCAAATTACAGCAGTTGATATGCACAAAGAAAATTTAGATGGAGATAGCCTTATTAGATATCCATTAATAAAAGGTGAGCATATCAGTTATCAAAATTAGTAATAAATATCCACAAATAGTGTAACTTTTGTGGATATTTGTGATATAAAAATAAAGAAAAGGAGTGTAAAAAGATGGACTTAACTATTGATGTTGAAGATTATAAATTAAATGTGAGGGCTACAGTAATAATTGAACATAATGGAAAGATTTTAGTGCATAGAAATGTGAATTCTAACCATTATGCTTTAATGGGAGGAAGAGTCAAAATTGGAGAGGACTCAGAAACTACAGTAAAAAGAGAAGTTATGGAAGAATTAGGCAAAAAAATAGAGGTTATTGGATATGTTGCAACAATAGAGAATTTTTTTGAAATGAAAGGTTCTAAATATCATGAAATATTATTTGTACATAAAGCAGAATTTGTTGATGATGAAGATAAAAAAATAGAGTATACTTTAAAAAATATTGAAGGAGAGGATTGGCTTAAATATGAATGGTTAGACATTTCTAAAATTGATGAATATCCATTGCTTCCAACATCAATAAAAAGTGTATTAAAAGAAAATAAATTTCCTGTTCACAAAATTAATAAAGACATTTAATTTTTTTATAAAACTAAACTATAATGAAAGAAATGAGGAGAATTATGGCAGAATTTTGGGATATATATGATGAAAATCGAAATAAAACAGGTAAGTTAGCAGAAAGAGATGGATACGAATTTAAGGATGGAGAATATCATATTGTCGTAACTGGAATAATTTTTAATTCAAAATACGAAATATTGATAAGTAAAAGAGCTTCTTGGAAGAAATATGGAGGACTATGGGAATGTAATGGTGGTTCAATATTAGCAGGAGAAACTAGCTTGGAAGGAATTTTAAGAGAATTAAAAGAAGAACTAGGGATAGCGTTTACTGAAAAGGATGCAATTTTTTTGAAAGAAGTTAAAAGAAATAAAAAAGTACCAGACTTTAAAGATTTATGGATATTTCAAAAAAATATTCCAATTAATGAGATTACATTTCCTGATGGAGAGGCAACTGAAGCTAAATGGGTTACAATTGAAGAATTTATAAATATGTATAATAATAAAGAAATTGTTCCAACAATTGATTTTGGAGAAGAAGAATATAAATTGGCTGTTGAAATTCTAAAGAAGAAAAAATTAGAAAGATATTATGATAATACAGAAGCAGATACTCCAAAGAAAAAATAATTAAAAAGCACTATATAGCAAAATGTAGTGCTTTTTATAAATTTAAAACCCAATAATCTCATTATAACAGCTAATAGCAAAATTATCAGTCATACCAGAAATATAATAAATAATAGCCTTATAAAAATCCGTGGAAACAGACATATCAAAAATAACTTTATTTTTCAAATTAGAATTAGACCTATCAGTCAAGTTCCAATACTTCTTAATCCAATCAACAAAACTAGAAATAAGAACAGGATAGAAAACCTTAATAGAATTCAATTTTTCCAAAGTATTTTCATTATCATAACATTCAGCCAAAACATTAAAAATTTGATTAATAACAAGCCTAAAATAATCAAAAGGATATTGAAGATGTTTATTAAAATAAATATGTTCATAATTAAACTTTTTAATATCATTTAACAATTTCAAATTTTCATCAGAAAAACGAAGACCATTTTCAGGTGAAGAATTTGAACAAATATCATAAATTAAAGTATTAATAATATTAGAATTATTAATCTTTTGAGCTCTATCATATTTTAATAAATCATAAAGTTCATCCAAATGATTATCAATAATATGTAAATATATTGCATCTTCAATATCACGAATTATATAAGAAATTTTATCAGAAATTTTTACTACACAACCTTCCCAAGTATAAGGGCTATATTGATTAGGATAAGTATAAGTGCTTAAATCAATATAATCATTTCGAGGTTTTATACAATTTTCATCAATTTCACCACAGTGTGAAATAATACCATCTCTAACAGCATAGGTTAAGTTCATGTTTTCAAAATTAGAATTACAATCTTCTAACAATTCAATATTATCAACAATATTAACACCATTTTTTTCATGCCAAAAAGAATCTCCGATATATTTTTTTGATATTTCAGATAAAATTCTTTCACCTTGATGACCAAATGGTGCATGGCCTAAATCATGTCCAACAGCAATAGCTTTAGTCAATTCTGTATTTAAACCTAATGTATTAGAGATAGTGTAGCTAATAGAGTCAACATGACTAACATGTTCCATTCTTGTACAAATATGATCACTAGTAGGTGAAAAAAATACTTGTGTTTTATGTTTCATTCTTTTATAAGCATTTGAATGTAAAATTCTATTGTAATCACGTTCAAAATCACTTCTTAAATCTGTTTCTCTCTTATAAATTTCTTTTTCTCTATGTATTAAATTATCCCATTTTGGATTATTAATATCAGCTTTTTCATTTATAAATTTTTTCATAAAATCAATCCTTTCAAAATGATGTAGTAAAATTATACAATAAAATTAATAAAAAATCTAGATAATAGATTGAGTTAGAAGTATAAAATATTTACAATGTGAAGAATAAAAAGTAAAATAGTATCAAATTTATAAAATAAGTAAAAACAAAAAGCATATTCAAAAAAATATATCGTCGAATATAGTATTTTACAAGAAATTATGATATTATTTATGTTTATAAAAGGAATAAATCCTAAAACAAAATTAAAGAAAGGAATGTGGAATTATGGAAGCAAAACCTATGAAAATTTTGATTATAGAGGATGATATTAATGATTGTAACAATTTTATTGAGTGTGCGAAAACTAGAAATGATATAGAAATTGTTGCAATAACAGATTCAGACATAGATGGATTAAGATATGCTAAAACATTAAGGCCAGAAGGAATTGTTTTGGATTTAGAGCTGAATAATAGTTCATCTGGCAATGTAGATTCTTTGGATTTTGTTACAGATTTACAAGCTCTAAATTTAGAATATATGCCAATAGTAATAGTTACAACACATGTTAATTCGAAAAGAACATATGATATTTTACATAGAGAAGGTGTTGATTTTATATTGTATAAAGATCATCCAAATTATTCTGCAAATTTAGTATTGAATCATTTTATAAGTATGAGACAAAGCGAACTGAGTAGAAGTGACAAAAAATCAGTGGAAGATGAGTTAAAAGATAGAAAGAGTAGAATTTCTAGTTGTATTAACAGTGAACTAGAGCTAATTGGAATAACTTCAAAATTAAAAGGAAAACAATATATTCATGATGCAATTTTATATTTAATTGAAAATGAGAATGATAATTCTAATCTTATAGCATATTTATCTAAAATACACAAAAAATCTGCAACAACAATTACAAATGGAATACAAAATGCAATTTTTCATGCATGGAGAATTACACCAATTGAAGATTTGACAAAATATTATACTGCAAGAGTTAATTATGAAACGGGAGTACCAACTCCTATGGAATTTATATATTATTATAAAGATAAAGTAAAGACAATGATCTAAAAAAAGAGAACTGATAGTATTAATCAGTTCTTTTTTTGATGCAAAAATAGAAATAAAAATAATATTATATGGTTTTTTATAGAAAACACTGAATACGAGATAATTAAATAATTTCACAAAACGAAAAAGATTATTTTTGTATAACATGTAATAAATGTAAAAAAATGTAAAATGTAAGACCAATAAAACTAAAAAAATACAAAAAATATTGAATGTTTTCTATCACCAAAAACTGCTGATATCAAGAGATACAGTGGTATTTTTATTATAACAAAACATTACAGACCGTGCGCAAAAGATAAAAAGGTGGTGGAAAGATTATGGATTGGTGGGATCTATGGGTTTTATGGTTAAAAAAATTTATTTAAAAAACCAATAATAGAAATAAAAGTGAAATGTTTTTGCATTTTACTTTTATTTTTTTGGCTTAAAAATGTTTCTATAAATGTAATTGAAGAAATATTCTATTTGTTATATAATTAAATAAAAAGGAGGAAAACATGTTTGAAGATGTAGCTGAATATGTAAGTAATAATTTAGAAATACAATTAGGAATTATAAAAATAGTTTATATATTTATTTGCTCTTATTTTTGTAATATTAAAATATTGGATCAAAAAATAAAATTAAATTTTAAATCTATTTTTAAATTTATTTTGATAGTGTTTAATTC